>Ga0074195_1002238_pt1 | contig 22571 bp, 11 predicted proteins | sample EPASupsiteHSE623_FD_64525 | JGI IMG/M metagenome (GOLD analysis project Ga0074195, IMG submission 64525) | Bioremediated contaminated groundwater from EPA Superfund site, New Mexico - Sample HSE6-23 | ecosystem: Environmental > Aquatic > Deep subsurface > Groundwater > Contaminated ...
CGTCAGATCCTGCGACGGCGGCACCACATCCAGGTGGAGCGCCATGCAGCTGTGCATGACCTTCATCGATGCCTACAACATGTGCGCCGGTGAGGCCGCTGTGGCTGACCTGGCCTACGCCGCCAAGCACGCTGCAGTTCTGCAGATGTCCGAGATGCTGCCCGCAAGGCGCGCTCGCGGACCCAACAACCCCGGCGGTCTGTCCTTCGGATTCCTGGCCGATATGGTCCAGACTTCCAGGGTCGCCGCTGCTGACCCAGTGAAGGTCTCCCTGAACGTAGTCGCTGCAGGCGCTGCACTCTACGATCAGATCTGGCTGGGAAGCTACATGTCCGGTGGTGTCGGATTCACACAGTACGCCACCGCCGCCTACACCAACGATGTCCTGGACGACTTCTGCTACTACGGCGTCGACTTTGCCGCAGACAAGTTCGGCGGATTCGCCAAGGCACCCAAGACCCTGGATATCGCCAAGGAATTGGCCACCGAGGTCAACGCCTACGGTGTGGAGCAATACGAGGCATTCCCGACCCTGCTCGAGGATCACTTCGGTGGATCCCAGAGGGCATCTGTCCTCGCTGCCGCATCCGGTATCACCTCTGCCATCGCCTCCGGCCACAGCCAGGTCGGTCTCGCCGGCTGGTACCTGAGCATGCTCCTGCACAAGGAAAGCTGGGGACGCCTGGGCTTCTTCGGCTACGACCTGCAGGATCAGTGCGGTCCAACCAACGTATTCTCCTACCAGTCAGACGAGGGCAACCCCGTCGAGCTGAGGGGCGCAAACTACCCGAACTACGCCATGAACGTCGGTCACCAGGGCGAGTACGCAGGCATCTCCAGCGCTGCTCACTCCGGCCGCATGGACGCGTTCGCTTGCAACCCCTTGATCAAGGTCTGCTTCGCCAACCCCGGCATGGTATTCGACTGGGCCGATGTCCGCGCTTGCTTCGGCAAGGGTGGAGCCCGCGAGTTCCGCGCTGCAGGCGAGAGATCCCTGGTCATGCCCGCAGTGTAGGTCTAGCGACCTACAACTCTTTTCTCTTTTTTAGAATAGTTTTTGCGCGGACTGATTGCTCTATTTCTAATGGCAGCGACAAATAGACCAATATTAAAAATTAATAATATATAAAAATAATGTGTTCCATTCAATTTCTATTTTGATATCATCCTTTGCATTAAAGACATAATCCCCGGGCGAGAACTCCCACCGGCGCTCGGTTGCGATCCCGTCATTCCCATGCCGAAGGACCCCATCATCTCTTTATTGAACCGGTCCCCGATCTCGTCGAAGATCCTCTTGTAAGCCACACAGTGCGGATCTACGCCCTTGATCTCGCCCTCGGTGGGCGCTATGGCATTGTAGGGACAGCCTCCCCGGCAATAGCGAATGTGCTTGCAGCCCTTGCATTCCTTGTCCACGTACTCCTTGTACTGGCGCATGCGCCGGCCTGCAGGTGATTCTGCCAGATCCTGCTGGCTGGGGTGATCGCGGACGTGGCCCATGACGAACTCCGGCATGCCGACAAAGCGGTAACAGGGGTAAATGCTTCCGTCCGGACCCACGGCAAAGGTATTCTCCATGCAGTCCACAAAGGTGCAGACCGTGCCCCTGCCGGTGAGGACGCACCGGCAGTAATCGCTTATGTTTCTGACCTCGATCCGGTTCATGTTCTCCAGATATTTGTCCAGCAGATAGACCAGGAGTTCCCCGTACTCCTGGGGCGAGAGAGCCCATCTGTCCGGATCGTCGCTGCGCAGGGACGGCAGCGCGGGATGCAGCTTCAGGGTCAGGCCGTTTTCCAGGAAATAATTGAAGATGTCTTCCTTGAATTTGACCGAATGTGATGTGAAAGTGCAGATGAATTGGACCTGCAGGCCGTGCTCCCTGGCCATCTCATATCCTTTCATGGTCCTTTCGTAGTAGCTCTCCGATCGCTGCAGGTCGTTGAGTTCCTGGGGGCCGTCCAGGCTGGAGCCGATGGGGATCTTGTACTCGGCCAGAACGTCTGCCAGTTCCGGGGTGAGCTTCCAGAGGTTGGTCTGCAGGGCGAAGTTGGGAGTGAGGTGAGTCAGGTCCCCGGAGAGCATCGGCAGGGCCTTCCTGTAGAAATCCGCTCCGGCAAGCAGCGGCTCGCCGCCGTGGAAGGTGAAGGTGACGGGATCATTGCGGAAGTCCTTGAGCCATTGAACGGTCTCTTTCACCGTATCTATGCTCATTATGGGCGATCCGACCTCCGAACTCCAGCAGTAGGCGCATTTGGAAGGACAGCCGAGGGTGGGGATGATCATGACGTGAAAAGGCCTTTTTTGCAGCATCCTTTTTGCCATTCTTCCTGCAGTACTAATAGTTTCCTGGCAGTGGTCCTGGTGTGCGAAAAGATCGACAATCAGCTCACATGGATGGTTGAAATAGAGGCACGGACAGGCAGAATTCGCCGTTCGATCGGATCGACGTAAAAAAGGTTGCCGGTGCCAATAGACCTTCAGACGCCCAGGGCGTTGATGGTCTCGATCAGCTCGCCGAATGCCTCGATCTCCAGGTCCAGCACCTCTTGCTTCGTCATGGAGATGCTCATCTCACCGTCCACCGTGAGCTGTTCCGGCCCGCGTGCCACGAGCCTGTCCCTACCGTCCCGGCCGAGCACTTTTTTAATCTCCTTTTCGTGGGCCATGGTCCGACCGGGAATGATGACCGTGTCCTTGACCCGGGCCAGGTCAAGTCTCTCGAAGTCCTCAATGGTGATCAGGCAGCCCACATCCTTCTCCACGGCCAGCACATTCACCTTCTCGCCGAGCTGGCGGAAGACGGTCTCCAGCAGCGGCAGGGCCACACGGCTGGTGATGATGCTCGCGCCTCTCCTGATGGCGGGCAGCCGCCGGACCTCTTCCGGATTCCTGGCCAGGGCGAAGGGTGCGCCGGTCTCCGGGTCCCAGAGTGGAGTTCCCGTCACCCGGAGGCGGTGCCTCTCTGCCGTTTCCGTGACGATCCTCTGGAACTCCTCCACGGAGTGCGGCGTAATGCCGGGAATGATGGGCGAATTTTTCAGGATCAGGCCCTGTTCGCGGGAATTGGCGAATCGCATGAGGATGAGCCCTTTGGCGCCCATCTCCTCCAGATCGCTGCAGGTCTTCTCCAGCTCTGCACCATCGTTCACTCCGGGAATGAGCACTGCGGCGCAGTAAACATTGCAGCTCTCGCAGAAGATCTTCAGGTTGGACAGAGCCGCTTCGGGGTGCTTGTCGCCCATGTACTTGCGGCGCAGCTCCGGACTTGTGGAGAAGACGGTAAAAGAGACCTCATTAACGCCTGCATCCACCAGGGCCCGAGCTTCATCTCCGCTCTTGAAGCCCTTTCCGCTGGTGTAGCCCAGGCTGATGGGCACCATTCCCTGCCCCACCATCTTGGCCAGGGGCAGCAGATCGGCATAGCAGCTCAGATCCCCCCCGCCGCTGATAGTGACTTTATCGGGTATGTCGCCCATGCACTTTTGGGCAACCTCGAAGATCACCATCTCCAGGGGCTTGAAGCCGGGATAGCCCTCCACGATGGCGCGGGAGCAGTAGTCGCAGCCTTTCTTGAAGGGCATGCAATACTTGCAGCCAAAGGGCTCGATGCTCTTGACTCCTTTAAAATAGCAATAGCTGCAAAAGCCTCTGCAGTCCAGGCCCGGCCTTCCCCCGACATCGGCGAGTACGTCCATGGAATTAGGGCTCCTCAAGCAGATAAATAAGTTTTGGGCTCTCAGATGAGGTTAATTGCCAGGGCGCAATAGATCAGGAATAAGAGCGTCCCTTCCAGGCGAGTGATTCTGTTATTGAGGGCCATGAAGCCCAGGAGAATGCTGAGTAGAATCATAGCAGAAAGTGCGGCATATACAAAAACACCGTCATCCGTCACGACTCCGAAGAAGGAGCTGCTGCCCAAGACTACGAGCGAATTGAAGGCATTTGATCCCAGAACATTGCCCATGGCGATCTCGCCCCTTCCATCTCTGGCAGCCGTCAGCGTTGCGGCAATCTCGGGAAGAGATGTTCCTGCGGCCACCAGAAAGAAGGCTATCAAGGACTCGCTTATGCTCATGCTCTCTGCTATGGCCAATGCAGAGGAGATCACGTATCTGGCACCTAGGTATAGGAGCACCATTCCCAGGAAAAAGCCCAGAAGTTGCTTGCGGTCCAGTTTTTCCCCGGCTGCTTTCTCGGATGCATGACTCTGGGATGCCTCATGATGAATAAATGCCAGGTACATTAAAATAAGGATGATTCCTTCTATCCATGTTACCCGAAGGTCTATAAAAACCACGAAAGTTGCTATTGCCGAGGCGAGAAGGAAAGGAATATCGATATCCGTTATCTGCCTGCTTACATAGATGGGAAAGAGCATGCTGGCTAGGCCCAGAGCCAGGCCGATATTGGCCACATTGGAGCCCAGAACATTTCCAACGGTGATTCCAGGATGTCCGGAGAGCATGGCGAGGATGGAAGATGCCATCTCGGGAAGGGATGTTCCCAAGGCAACAACTGTTGCCCCGATGACAAACTCCGAGATTCCGGCTGCTTTTGCCATATGCCTGGCGCTATTTGTGAGGAGCCTTGCACCTAACAGCAGCGCAGAGAGGCTGAAGAGAAATATGAGATATTCCAGCATTCTTGAACTGATATTCGGTGCTCATGAGATAATAATCTATCGAGATATATTGTTTATGTTAGGTATGATTATGCCTTGCAGTAGGACTTGTCATTAATAGGAAAACAATATATACATCCTCGAATACATGCTTAAGTTAAAGTATTGGATCAATACCATTTCGAAAGATTCCGGATGAAAAAAATGCATTTCAGTTAGATCGCGCAGCAAAAGACTCTTTCGGGAATCGCCGCTGAGGGAGCAAAACCTTGAACACCTTAAGAAAACAGAGCATAAGGGTGCGAGAGGGATGGGCCCAGCAAATGAAGAAGGCCGCAGGCAAAAGAAGGCATGAATTGGTGAGCGGGAGGTAACCTTTGTACATCAAGGAAGTTGAACTCAAGAACTTCAAATCCTTTGGCAGAAGCATCAGGGTTCCTCTGAAGAACGACTTCGTCACCGTGACGGGACCGAACGGAAGCGGCAAGTCTAATATCGTCGATGCACTTCTCTTTGCCCTATGCCTCTCCAGCTCGCGGGCCATGCGCGCCGAGCGGCTGCCTGATCTCATCTACCGGGGAGAGAGCGGCAAGAATCCGGATTTTGCCCAGGTTACAGTTCGGCTCGACAACACCAGCAGGCTTTTTCCTCTGGACCAGGATATCATCGAGGTTTCCCGAAAGATCAAGATGAATCATGATAAATATGCCTCTTCTTATTACTTCAATGGAAAGTCCTGCGGCCAGGCGGAGTTGCTGGACCTGCTCGCCAAGGCGGGGATAACTCCGGAGAGCTACAACATCGTCATGCAGGGCGATGTGACGCGCATCATCGAGATGTCGCCGGTGGAGAGGCGCAGGATCGTGGATGAGATCGCGGGCGTGGCCGAGTTCGATGAGAAGAAGAAGAAGGCCATGGAAGAGCTGGATGTGGTGCGGGAGCGCATCGCCCGCGTGGACGTCATCCTGGAAGAGGTGGGAACGCAGCTTTCCCGGCTGAAGGCGGAGAGGGACAAGGCTCATTCTTACCAGGCGCACCGCGAGGAGCTGAGGAGGCAGGAGGCATTCCTGCTCCTGGCCAGGCTGAAAGAGGCGTCGAATGAGCTGGCCGGGCTGGATGAGGAGATCGCCGGCCTGAAGGCCAAGAATGAGGGCCTCCTGCAAAAGTCCGGGGCCAGGAAGGCGGAGCTGGCCTCCCTTGACGAGAAGCTGCAGAGCCTCTCCGCCGAGATCACTCACAAGGGCGAGGATGAGCAGATCCAGGTGAAGCGGCGCATCGAGGAGCTGAAAGGGGAGACGGCTCGCGAGGCGGGCCGCAGCGAAATGGCAGAGAAAGCCATCGCCGAGACGGATGCTTCAAAGAAGACCTGCTTCATTCAGATCGGCAACCTGCAGCAGGAGCTGGAAGCCCTGGCGAACAGGGTTCGGGACGCCAGCCTGCGCGGGGCCAGCCTGCACGGCGAGCTGGACGACCAGATGGAGATCCTGTCCGCGGCCCAGGAGAAGCTGGCCAAGGCCGATGCCAGGTATTCCATCCTGCGGGACGATCTGGCGGCGGCACGGCTGCAGCGCGAGGAGGCCAAGACGAGTCTTGGCGACCTCGTGCGGGACCGCGATCGACTGCTGGATGCCGCGAGGCGCGGCAGCCTGGAGCGCGAGGAGCTCTCTTCGGGCATCAAGGATGCGCTGGACTCGCTGGCCAGCGTGGATCACGAATCGGAGCGGATTCGGGCAGAGCTCGCGATCCTGAACGGCAAGGCCATGGACATGGAGCGGGACCGGGACGACCTGGAGGCCGCTCGGCTGCGGCTGCGCCGCGAGATCGCGGAAGCGGAGCGGGAGATGCAGCGGCTGCAGGGCGAGTTCGCCCGCACCGACGGCAGGCTGAGGGTGGCGGAGGATAAATCCGGCTACAGCCGGGCCGTGGAGGCCGTGCGCTCCGCCATGAAGAAGCAGATGCTGCAGGGCCTTTTCGGAACCATCGCCGAGCTTGGCAACGTCGGAGCCCGCTACTCGGCAGCGCTGGAGGTGGCCGCAGGCGCGCGGCTGCAGAGCATCGTCGCCGCCAGCGATGATGATGCGGCTCATGCCATCGAGTACCTGAAGAGGTCTCAGATCGGCAGAGCCACGTTTTTGCCCCTCAACAAACTGGACCGGGGAAACATCTCCGCCAAACCGAATCATCCCGGTGTCATTGATTATGCTCTCAATCTGGTGGACTTCGACCCCAAGTTCATGCCCGCCTTCTGGTACGTCTTCCGGGATACTCTGGTGATGGAGAGCCTCTCACACGCCCGCCCGCTCATGGGCCGCTACCGCATGGTCACTCTGGAAGGAGATCTGGTGGAGAAGTCCGGAGCCATGACCGGCGGCCACTACCGCTCCAAGATGAAGTTTGCCGCAGAAGAGGGCAAGAAGCTGATGGAGCTGTCCGAGAAGATTGCCGCCGCCGAGCAGGAGAGGAGTTCCCGGCTTGACAATCTGGACCGGATCGAGGAGCAGATCTCGCATATCTCCCGGGAGGTGGAGGAGCTGAACAAGGCCATCTCCAGGAAGACCTTCCAGCTCGACGAGCTCGGCGCCTCCAAGCCCCGCCAGGAGTTGTCCATCCAGGAGAGGCGCGAGCGGCTGGTCCAGATGGAGACGGAGTCCCTGACCTACAAGGAAGAGCTGGGCCGGCTGGAGACCGAGATCAGGAAGACGGAAGAGGTCCTGGGTGAGGCGCAGCAGAAGATCGACGTTCTGGAAGGCGATCTGCGAGGCTCCGAGATCCCCGAGCTGAACAAGACTGCCGATGCCGCAGGGGCCGAGATCAAGCGCCTGCAAGACCGGCTGGCCGGGATTGACGCCGAGATTTTAAAGGACAAGATACGGGAGGAGAGCAACCAGGAGCGTCTCCGGGAATTATTGGCTCGCCGGGAGTCTCTGGATCTGCAGAGGACCGAAGCCGAGCAGCGCAGGGCCGCGGCTCAAGCATCGATCCAGGGCCTGCAAGAGCAGCTTTTGGCGGCGCAGGAGCGCGAGGCGGAGATCGAGATTGAGCTGCACGGCCTGAAAGGCGAGCGGGGAGAGCTGCTGGAGAAGACCCTCGGCCTGCAGCGAGAGCTGGACCAGGCAGACCGGGAGCGCGATCGCATCGAGGCCCGAGCCATGGCCACGGTCGCAGCCCGCGATGCCCTCCAGCCCAGGGTGGAAGCCCTGCGCCTTGAGATCGAGGCCTGCGGTGTTGACTCCGCTCAGGAGCCGCCCCAGAGCGAGACGGTGGCCGAGAAGATCCGCGCCCTGGAGAAGGCCATGCGCGATCTGGAGCCGGTGAACATGCTGGCCATCGATGAGTATGATCATGTTAAGACGCGCTACGATTTCCTGGAGCAGAGACGGGGCACGCTCAGCAGCGAGCGCGAGGCCATCATCGACAAGCTGGAGAAGTACGACCAGATGAAGCGCGAGGCATTCCTGGCCAGCTTCACAGAGATCAACAAGAACTTCAAGCAGATCTTCCAGGAGCTTTCCAACGGCGACGGCGACCTGATCCTGGAGAACCCTGAAGATCCGCTGGCGGGAGGCATGACCATCAAGGCCCGGCCCGCCGGAAAGCCCTTTCACCGCCTGGAGGCCATGTCCGGCGGCGAGAAGAGCCTGACTGCTCTTTCTTTCATATTTTCCATCCAGATGTACCGGCCTGCACCCTTCTACGCCATGGACGAGATCGACATGTTCCTGGATGGAGCCAACGTCGAGCGCGTGGCCAAGCTGATCAAGAAGATTTCCAGCAAGGCCCAGTTCATCGTGGTATCGCTGAGAAAGCCCATGATCTTGCAGTCCAAATTCACCCTGGGCGTGACCATGCAGGAGAACAACCTGTCCACCGTGACCGGCATTTGCGTCAGCTAGAGGCGAGCGTGACAGAAGACCCATCCGTCCCCAAGACCCAAGACCAAGAGTGCAAAGATGAGTTCGACTTCGGTGAGCCTGCGGAAGTCCTGGTGGAGCTGGCCAAGAAGGGTGAGCTCGATCCCTGGGACATAGATATCGCCAAGACCACGGAGAAGTTCCTGCAGTACATCGACAGCCTGGAGAAGCGCGACCTGAGAATTCCCGCCCGCACCCTGCTTTACGCCAGCGTCCTTCTGCGCATGAAGTCCGACTCCATGGAAGAGCAAAAACCGGATGAGCCGGAGCCCGAGATAGAAGAGCCGGAAGCGGTCGAGGTCGAGGAGATGGGCACGCTCCCCCGCCCGCCCGTGCGCAGGCACACCAAGCGGCCCGTGACGCTGGATGAGCTGATCTCAGAGCTGAAAAAAGCGGAGATGGTGGGCCGCAGGAAGGCCATGCGGGACCGCTGGCCCGGCACGGAAGAGAAAGCCTTGGATCTGTCTCACGATGAAGGGATCGAGGATCGCATCAAGGCGCTGGGTCCGATCCTGGACGACATGTTCATGTCCAGCAAGAAGATCTCCTTTGAGGATATCAACAGCAAGAACAGCAAGAGCGAGGATGGGGTTACGAACTACGTCTCGCTGCTCTTCATGGCTCATCGGAAGCAGGTGTGGCTGGAGCAAGAGGAGATTTTCGGGGATCTGTTTGTGAGCAGGCATCCTTAGCATGATTTTACATGTTGCTAATCGACTGAGACTGGAACTATGACCGGAGATAAATACGTCGTATGGGATGGAATTAATGAGGAACCATACACAAATGATACAACACGGCACGACTGCATCATTACTTTAGGTGGAGAACTGGTTTCGGTTCACAAATGTCGCCAAGAAATGCTCATGTCCAACGTTGTGCCGACGGTAGTCTTCGCCTGCAAAAGCGACCAAGGGGCTGTTGAAAGAGAAATCAGTGGTAAAACATTAGGCGTCTTCACCCACTTCTTCACAGACATTCTTGAGCGCGATCCAAAAGTGACATTCCGCGATGCAATTTGCTTGGTCAATATCGCCATGCAGCAAGAGGGATTAGAACAGCGGGCTGAGGTTATTTGTCGAATCGATATTCTTGACATGCCCGTGATGAATGTTTCACTTCCCGATAAAGTGCATGCGCTCATTATCCTGGACATGTGTAGAACCTGAGCTCCCCGTCAATTAGGCAAAGGAGAGATGGAAACGAGGCCAGTACTATCGTTTTCCCTTCGCAAAGCAAGGTGCCTATTGCCCACCACTAATCGTCATGCAGCAGCGCCATGTGCCTAAAAAATGGGGAGCTTAGGGTAGAAATAAATCGAGCAACGACAACAGAATTATTATTGAAAATCCAAGATCCCATATCTTTCTTACGGACTTGTGATAAGGTAGATGAACTGGGCGATCACTCGAGGGCTTATGATGCTTTCTTCGCAGGCGCTATCAAAATATATGGACGATGAGCCTGACACTTATTGAGGCAAGCAAAAAAAACGTCTATCGCTTTGGCACCCATCCCAGTTTTCTTTCAACGATGGCTTCAGCGTTCTCAGTTAGGATTATGCGTTGGGCCTTATGCTTCCCGCTCTTCGCAATGACCCTCGGATCGCTAATCTTCCTGGCTTCAGCTCGGATTCGGTAGCCGTGTACGGAATCTCCTTCTTCGTAGCCTTCCATTTCAAAGCACCTTCAAGCGTCCTTCTCTCTTCAGTTCATCAACGATCTCGCAGATCAATTTATAGTCAAGCTCTAAGTCCTCTTCGATCTCGGAAGGATAAGCTTCGCCCCTTTCCTGGAAATACCCCATGACCTCTTTTTTAGCAGTGTCGTAATCAACATCGCGATATTTTATCGTCTTGATGGCCGACAGCTTGTCTCTGATGGCATCTCTCACGAAATCTGAGGTGTTCAGGTAGACTCCGGAAGAAACCAATTGTTTGATCTGCTCCAACTCCACGGCTGAGACCTTTGAGCCTATGACATGCCCTTCGGATTTGATGACTTCCATCATTGCATTTTAAGATGGTTAAACACATTAAAAAGCATTTCGGTGGACTTGAAATGCGAGCCTGTGCATTGCTTCAAAACCTGCATATATCATTTGGTGCCTTTTAAGCTATCTCTGCAGTGCCGTCTACCGCAACCTTAAATCCCTTTTATGAAAATAGCATCTCAAGGATTATCTTGACCATAGAAATCGACGCCAAAGCCGTAATCGAAGCCGCCCTCTTCGCTTCAGGCCGCACTCTCTCTTCTAAAGAGCTGGCCGACCTCTCCGGCCTCTCCGAGGAGCGGGCGCGCGCCCTGGCGGACGATCTGGCCGGCGAATATGCCTTTCGCCGCTCCGGGCTCGAGATCAAAAACATCGGAGACGGGTACTCCATGCAGGTTCGCTTCGGCCTGGCCTCCCGGGTCCTCTCCTTCGCCCCCAAGGAGATCGAAGCGCCGCTCATCAGGACTCTGGCCATCATCGCCTACAAGCAGCCCATCAGGCAGAGCGAGCTGGTAGAGATCCGGGGCAACAAGAGCTACGACCACGTGCGAGAGCTGGTGGAACGCGGCCTCATCAATGCCGAGAAGAAAGGCCGGACCAAGGAGCTGACCACCACGCGCAACTTTGCCGACTACTTCGGCCTGGATTCGGGCAATCCGCAGGCCGTGCGGCGGGCGCTGCTCAAGGGCAAGACGCTTGTCGGCGTCACGCCCATGTACGAGAGCCTGGCATTGCGCCTGGGCCTGGACTTCATCGTGGTGAATCCCTACAGGCCGGAGAGCGTAGACCTGGAACGATTGCAGGAGATCGAGCTTCTCGTCCTCGCCCCCGGCTACGTCGAGCGGGTGAGGGAATACTACTCCGGGGATCTCCTGGAGGCGGGCGTTCGCACCCTCTCCCAACTCAAAGAGAGCGCCGAGCGAATCAGCCTGGCAGCAGGGGCCGGGGATGTCGAGCCCCTGGCCGCTGAGGTCAATTCCCTGCTGCGTAAATTCCGGGAAAGGGCCAAGAAAGCTCAGGCTATAAAGCCGCTCACGCCCATGATCGAGGACATTGCTCGCGACCTTCGCATCGCTATTCGTGAAGATGGTCTTACGGCAGCTCCCGATTCGGCGAAGATGGAGGCGGACATCCTGGTGCCCGTCCATCAGCCTTACAGCATGGATATCCTGGAGAGGGTTGTGCAGCGCTACGAAGCGATTTTGGCGGGAAAGACGGAGAGGGGAGCGGAGAGGAGAGCGGAAAGCGGAGCAGAAATAAAATCCGAAACAGAATCAGGCGCAGATACGAAGGTGGAAAGCGAAGCGGAAAAAGAAGGCTGATTGGCCCTTTTCAGAACGTCGGCTTCAAATCCACTCTTTCTTCCGGAAATACGCCATCATAACAACTACCACCAGCAGCATCAATACCAGGACTGCCGGGTAGCCCCACTCCGACTCCAGCTCCGGCATAAACCTGAAGTTCATCCCGTACAGCCCGGCCAGAAAGGTGAGGGGTATGAAGATGGTGGAGATGATGGTGAGCAGCTTGATGACCTCGTTGAGCTTGTTGCTCAGGCTGGAGAGATATGTCTCCAGCAACGAGGCCGACATATCCCGGAAGGTCTCGATGTTCTCGATCACCTGGATGGTATGGTCGTAGACGTCTCGCAGATAGATCTTCGTGGGCTCGGTGATGAGGGGCGAGTCCGTCCTTTGCATCCGGCTGATGGCCTCTCGCAGCGGCCAGACTGATTTTCGCAAGAAGAGCATGTCTCGCTTCAAGTTGTAGATGGTGGGAAGGATGCCTGGCTCCGGATTTTCCACTACCGCATCCTCCAGGTCCTCAAACCTGTCCCCTAGCTTCTCCATGATCACAAAATAGTGGTCCACAATGGAGTCGATCATGGAGTAGGCAAGATAGTCCGCGCCCTGCTTTCTTATCCTGCCTTTGGCTGTGCGCAGGCGCTCTCGAAGAGGATTGAAGACATCAACCTCTTTCTCCTTAAATGATATTATAAAATTCGGCCCAAGGATCATGCTCACCTGGTCCATATCGATCTTGGAGTCTCCCAGCTCGTCGTCCCCATTCTCATCGTAGTAGAGCATCTTGAGCACGATGAAGATGTAGTCGTCATAGTCCTCGATCTTGGGACGCTGATCTGTTAAGATATCCTCGAGAACCAGAGGATGGATGCCGTAGCAGGCCCCCAGCTTCTCCAGCACATCCAACTGATGCAGGCCGTCTATGTTGATCCAGGTGACCGTGGGCTTATGCTTGAAAGCAAAGCACTCCGCGATATCTTTGACCTCCACCTCGTGATAATGCTGGTCGTCGTAATCTATGACGGTAACCTTGAGCATTTCTGCCGATTTCTCACCATTTTGGGAAATACCGGTGGTGATGAGGCCATTCATGCGTGCAGCATCCCCCTAAAGATCCAGATCGCATCCTGCATAGTTTCGCAACTCGTTGCACTTGAGTGTAGCTGATATCGTCTTATCCTTCCCTGGAGTATCCTTCTCACATCCCTGGTGAAAGGCGATCTATCCTCTCTAAACCGGAGGCGTCTCTTCTTTCGCTCGCTCAACAACCACAATCTCCTGGAGATCTTCAATGCCTTCAATCGATCTTATGCGGTCGTTTATGATGGTGCTGAGCTCCTCCAGGCTCCTGGACCAGATCTTGACATAGAGATCATGCTCGCCCAGAACGCCGTAAACCTCAGTTATCTCGGGTATTTGGACCAGAGCTGCCATAGCTTGATCATGCTTTTCGGAATCAGTTTGCACAAGCATAATGGCAGTTACAACATACCCGGTAGCAGACGGGTTGGTGGAAATGGTGAATTTCTCAATTGCTCCATTAATCTTCATGCGCTTGAGCCGGAACTGAATGGTGGCGTCGGAGATGCCGGTCTTGCGGGACATCTCCTGCAGGCTCATGCGTGCATTCTGGCGAAGCATGCGAAGAATGGTGCGATCCACTTCATCCAGTTCCAAACTATTGCCCATAATTATCTGGTATTCTCCAAGAGATCTGTTCTATATTGGTATAATTCCAATCGAAGCATATATAGATTGCTCTTTCTCCAAATATTATTATCAATAATTATCTTAACATTTTTCTGTAAATGTACTATTGAATGGCCGTACAAGGACCTGAGAGACGCAAACCCTTCCTTTGCATAAGGTCCGGATGGTTTTGGAAATGGCCCTGGGCGGACTCAATTGTCACCTCAGTCGGCCGTCGAGGCCTGCGCCATGCACGAAATGCTTCTGATATAAAATTAATTGAATCTAATCGGCGCGTTATCAGGTTCAAAAATAATATGATCAGTTTCTCCGTATGTCTCCGGATCAGATGATCATTTCTAATTTGTTCAAATATTTTCGCGAGCCGAGTCTTCCCTTGAATCATGGTCATGCACCTTATACTGAATAAATATTATTTCATAATTATCTCTATAAATGCTATCTTGAGCTGGCATTAGTTTTAAGATATGAAAAAACTTAATTACTGAAAAAGCCTACTTACTTGGCGGAGGGACTCAAATGAATAAATATTCGATAATAATCTTATTATTTCTAATATTTAGCATCCAATTCGCATCTGGCGTGGTCTCATCATGGCCCAGGTGCAATGGTGGTTGTACGGCAAATGATGTTACTATCACCAAGCTGTACCTTGTTGCTGATACTCAATGTACGTCAGGAACCCAAGCGACTGCAACCCTGATGGCTACATTTCATGTATCGACGAGCGCCAGTAGATATTGCCCTTATTCAGTAATGGACATTTACACTGGATCTCCTCTCACTTTTAGTAAAACTCTTCTCACGCGGCTTTCTACCATTTCCGGTGCCGGCGATTATGACAGGTCAATAGGAGATGTCACATATACCTGTGGTCAGGGAATTCAGGTAAAGAAAGTATATGTACAGTGGGCAGCCTCCAATCCGGGCACTCCCTGTCCGGATAGATGCGACAATGCTTACCAGCCGTCAAAATGCTATTACCAGGCAGGACCATTTGTTGTTCCTTCCCCCCTTTTTGCCAATTTTACGTATACAAATGCCTGTCAAGGTACTCCAATAATATTGCATGATACAACTACCGGCGGATATACCCCTTATCAGTCCTGGAACTGGAATTTCGGTGATGGAACAACTTATTCCGGCCAGAGTCCTCCTTCTAAAACCTACGCTTTGCCGGGCAAGTACACAGTTACATTGAGCGTTGCTGATAATAAGGGCGTGATAGACTCCGTTCAACATGATGTGTACGTGTATGCCCATCCGGTGGCATCATTCGTTTACAGTCAGCAATGCAACATGACTCTTCAGTTCACAGACCGGTCAACGGCAACGCCAACGGCTGGCAATCCTGCTTCAATCACAGGATGGGGCTGGGATTTCAATAACGATAAAATCCCGGACTCCACGCAACAAAATCCCAAATATACCTTTTCCAGCACAGGGGTGTATCCTGTTAACCTAACCGTGACCGATTCTAACGGTTGCACTGATTCGGTATCTATTAATGTTATAGTCTTGTCCGGTCTCACAATTTCCATATCTACGTATGATACGCAGCTCAACTGCTCAGGACATTGCCCGATTATCGTCCTGACCGCAAGCAACATAAACCCATCTGATGCGCAGTACGCTTGGTCAAAGGACGGTCAGGTTTACTCAGGAACCGGCTCAAGCATCCAGCCTTGCAGTGCGGGATCATATACTGCAACAATCACCAATAAAACTAGTGGATGTTCAGCCACCTCTTCACCGCTGGTGATCAAGCCCGTGGTGATACCGGCGGTTTCACTTGATACGCCGGACAAGCAGCTGAACTGCACCGGCACCTGCCCCACTCTTAATACCGCCATCACATCGGGCGGCATCGGTCCCTTCAGCTTCAAGTGGTACAGGGACGGCACTCTCATCACGGCTGCTACCTCCGCCACTTACAGTGCCTGCCAGGCAGGAACTTACTACGTCCAGGCTACAAATACCAGCAGTGGATGTGTAAGTCCGAATTCGAATTCCATTGCGCTCAAGGATAAGATCTATCCAGCGGTTTCACTTGATACGCCGGATAAGCAGCTAAACTGCACCGGCGCCTGCCCCACTCTTAATACCGCCATCACATCGGGCGGCATCGGTCCCTTCAGCTTCAAGTGGTACAGGGACGGCACTCTCATCACAGCTGCTACCTCCGCCACTTACAGTGCCTGCCAGGCAGGCACTTACTATGTCCAGGCCACAAACACTAGCAGCGGGTGTGTAAGTCCGAATTCGAATAATGTGGAGATCAAGGCTAAACCTACACCAGAGATATCGATAAGTGCCTCCTCAGAACAAATCACCTGCACCGGTCCCTGTCCAACCCTGACCGCTACGGTTAGCGGTACCATCGGAGATCATACCGTCGAATGGTTCAACACGACCAGAGGAACCGCCTCGATCGGCACCGGCGATACCTTGAATGTCTGTTTCCCTGATACTTACTGGGCAGTGGTAACCGATACCCAGACAGGATGTGTCAGCGGCGATTCGAATAATGTAGTGATCAAGGCTAAACCGACTCCCTTCGTCTCGATAAGTGCCTCCTCAGAACAGATCACCTGCGCCGGTCCCTGTCCAACCTTGACCGCTACGGTTAGCGGTACCATCGGAGATCATACCGTCGAATGGTTCAATACGACCAGAGGAACCGCCTCGATCGGCACCGGCAATACATTGGATGCCTGTTCTCCTGATACTTACTGGGCCGTGGTAACCGATACTGAGACAGGATGTGTCAGCGGCGATTCGAATAATGTAGTGATCAAGGCTAAACCGACTCCCTTCGTCTCGATAAGTGCCTCATCAGAGCAAATCACCTGCGCTGGCCCCTGTCCAACCTTGACGGCTACGGTCAGCGGTACCATCGGAGGTCATACCGTCGAATGGTTCAACACGACCAAAGGAACCACCTCGATCGGCACAGGAGATACCCTGGAAGTCTGCACTCCAGATACCTACTGGGCCGTGGTAACCGATACTGAGACAGGATGCGTCAGCGGCGATTCGAACAATGTGGAGATCAAGGCTAAACCGACGCCAGGGATATCGATAAGTGCTTCATCAGAACAGATCACGTGCACCGGTCCCTGTCCAACTCTGTCGGCCACGGTTAGCGGTATCATCGGGGATCATACCGTCGAATGGTTCAACACAACCAAAGGAACCGTCTCGATCGGCACCGGCAATACATTGGATGCCTGTTCTCCTGATACCTACTGGGCAGTGGTAACCGACACTGAAACAGGATGTGTCAGCGGCGATTCGAACAATGTGGAGATCAAGGGTAAACCGACTCCAGAGATATCGATAAGTGCATCGGATGACCAACTCACTTGCACCGGTCCCTGTCCAACCCTGACCGCTGCGGTCAGCGGCACTATCGGAGAACATACCGTTGAGTGGTTCAACACTACCAGTGGAACTGCTTCGATCGGTACCGGCGATACCTTGAATGTCTGCTTCCCTGATACCTACTGGGCAGTGGTAACTGATACTGAGACGGGATGCGTCAGCGGCGATTCGAATAAGGTTGAGATCAAGGCTAAACCGGCACCATTTGTATCGATCAGCGCATCTTCAGATCAGATCACTTGCATCGGTCCCTGTCCAACCTTGTCGGCCACGGTTAGCGGTACTCTCGGAGATCATACCGTCGAGTGGTTCAACACAACCAAAGGAACTGCCTCGATCGGCACCGGCGATACCTTTGAAGCTTGCTTCCCTGATACCTACTGGGCCATGGTAACCGACGATCAGACAGGATGCGTCAGCGGCGATTCGAACAAAGTAGAGATCAAGGGTAAACCGACACCTGGGATATCGATAAGTGCCTCCTCAGAACAGATCACGTGTACCGGTCCCTGTCCTACCTTGACTGCTACTGTCAGTGGTACCATCGGATCTCATACCGTCGAATGGTTCAACACGACCAAAGGAACCGCCTCGATCGGCACCGGCGATACCTTTGAAGCTTGCTTCCCTGATACCTACTGGGCAGTAGTAACCGATACTGAGACAGGATGTGTCAGCGGTGATTCGAATAATGTAGTGATCAAGGCTAAACCAACACCATCCGTCTCGATTGTCGCATCGGATGACCAGCTCAAGTGCACCGGCCCCTGTCCAATTTTAACCGCTACGGTCAGCGGTACGATCAGTGATCATACCGTCGAATGGTTCAACACAACCAAAGGAACCGCCTCGATCGGTACCGGAAACACCTTGAATGTCTGTTTCCCGGATACCTACTGGGCAGTGGTAACCGATACTGAGACCGGATGTATCAGTGGCGATTCGAACAATGTTGAGATCAAGGGTAAAACGGCACCATTTGTATCGATAAGTGCCTCCTCAGAACAGATCACTTGCACCGGTCCCTGCCCAACCTTGTCAGCCACGGTCAGTGGTACCATCGGAGATCATACCGTCGAATGGTTCAATACAACCAAAGGAACCGCCTCGATCGGTACCGGCGATACCCTGGAAGTCTGCTCTCCTGATACCTACTGGGCACTGGTAACCGATACTGAGACCGGATGTATCAGTGGCGATTCGAACAATGTTGAGATCAAGGGTAAAACGGCACCATCTGTCTCGATCAGTGCCTCCTCAGAACAGATCACTTGTACCGGCCCCTGCCCAACCTTGTCGGCTACGGTCAGCGGCACCATCGGAGGTCATACCGTCGAATGGTTCAATACGACCAGAGGAACCACCTCGATCGGCACCGGCGATACCCTGGAAGTCTGCTTCCCTGATACCTACTGGGCAGTGGTAACCGATACTGAGACGGGATGTGTCAGTGACGATTCGAATAAGGTCGAGATCAAGGGTAAAACGACACCCGTGATATCGATAATTGCATCTTCAGAACAAATCACCTGCACCGGCCCCTGTCCAACCCTGTCGGCCACGGTTAGCGGTACCATCGGAGATCATGCCGTCGAATGGTTCAATACAACCAAAGGAACCGCCTCGATCGGCACCGGCGATACCTTGAATGTCTGCTTCCCTGATACCTACTGGGCAGTGGTAACTGATACTGAGACGGGATGCGTCAGCGGCGATTCGAATAAGGTTGAGATCAAGGCTAAACCGGCACCATTTGTATCGATCAGCGCATCTTCAGAACAGATCACTTGCACCGGCCCCTGTCCAACCTTGTCGGCCACGGTTAGCGGTACTCTCGGAGATCATACCGTCGAGTGGTTCAACACAACCAAAGGAACCGCCTCGATCGGCACCGGCGATACCCTGGAAGTCTGCTTCCCTGATACCTACTGGGCAGTGGTAACCGATACTGAGACGGGATGTGTCAGTGACGATTCGAATAAGGTAGTGATCAAGGGTAAAACGACACCCGTGATATCGATAATTGCATCTTCAGAACAAATCACCTGCACCGGTCCCTGTCCAACCTTGACCGCCACGGTTAGCGGTGCCATCGGAGGCCATACCGTCGAATGGTTCAACACGACCAAAGGAACCACCTCGATCGGCACCGGCGATACCCTGGAAGTCTGCACTCCTGATACCTACTGGGCGGTGGTAACCGATACTCAGACAGGATGCGTCAGCGGCGATTCGAACAAGGTCGAGATCAATGGTAAACCGACCCCCTCCGTTTCGATCAGTGCCTCCTCAGAACAGATCACGTGCACCGGCCCCTGTCCAACCCTGACCGCTGCGGTCAGCGGCACTATCGGAGAACATACCGTTGAGTGGTTCAACACTACCAGTGGAACTGCGTCGATCGGTACCGGCGATACCCTGGAAGTCTGCTCTCTGGACACCTACTGGGCGGTGGTTACGGACGGCACGGGCTGCAGCGGGACATCCAACCGACTGGCCATAACTCAGACAGAGAAACCGGCCGTGGCGATTACGCCGGAGACAATCGGCATCTGTTCCGGCGAGGAGGCGACCCTAACAGCTTCTGCCAGCGGATGCACTGGTGGCCAGTATCAGTACCAATGGTACGATTCCAATGACGAGCCCGTCGCTGGGGCCACCACCGCGATCTTCAAGACGGGTGAGGCAGGCAAGCATAGGTGCACAGTGACCTGCAAAGACAGCGGATGCAGCAATTCGGCAGTCTCAACCGTCACGATGAACCCCCCGCCACAGATCACCGTCCAACCAGTCGGCGGTGCAGTCTGCAAGGGCAAGGAGGCGAAGTACATCGTGACAGCTTCCGGCACAGGGACGCTGCGATACCTGTGGTACAACGCGAGCGGAGCGATGTCGGATGAGCCGGGTCACATAAGCGGATCTAAGGCCAATACACTCACCATCACCAATTTGGCGGAAAAGGATGCCGGAGAGTATTACGTTGAGGTGACCGACGACTCATGCAGCAAGACCTCGGACACCGCCGTTCTGACAGTCGATACCGGACCTGGCTGCATCACGCCGGGAGGGCAGTTCAAGATTTCCGGCGTGAAATTCAACGATCACAACGGCAACGGCATAAGAGATCCGGGAGAACCCGGTATCAAAGACTGGATGATCTATTTGCAGCTTGAGGACGGCCAGTACACTCAATCCACGCCCACAGGGAGTGACGGCAGCTATCTCTTCAATGACCTGCCCCAGGCTGGCACCTATGACGTTCGGGAGGACCTCAGCGAGCATTCAGGCTGGATTCCCACCACACCGGCGGGCGGCTCGACCTCGGTAACGCTCACCGGAGATCAGCCCACCCAGACGGTGGACTTTGGAAACCGGCAGAAGATCACGCCCGGGCTGGAGTGCGTCCGAATCAATCCGGACGGCAGCTTCACGGCCAAGTTCACCTACAACAATCCCAATGGCGGGATTACCATTGCCAAGGGTGACAATAATAAGATCGAGCCCGCGCCGCTGAGCGGCTCGCAGCCCGAGACCTTCTTAGGCGGTCTGCATTCGTTCACGGTGGTCTTCGATCCCAGCGTGCCCATCACCTGGGGGCTGGAGGGGCAGCAGGCGGTGGCCTCAAGGGAGTCTCCCAGCTGCAGCATCGGCACGCCCCTGGCTGTTCTGAAGACCGCCGACAAGACCGCCGTCCTGGCCGGAGACACGATTACCTTCACCCTCAGCGTAACAAACACCGGAGCAGTTGATGTCGATGATGTGCAGCTGGTCGACACCCTCAGTCCGGGTTTCATCTACCAGAGCGCGCAGCCGGCGCCCGGTGTCATTGACGGAAACAAGCTCACCTGGAACCTGGGGATCTTGACGCCGCAGCAGACTGTGCAGGTCGTCCTCAAGGCTCAGGTGGACCCGTCTTTGTGTCCCAACCAGAACCTCCTGACTTCAGACGGCGTCCTGGTCAATACGAACACTGAAAACCAGCTCGGCGTCCTCGCTGTATCCGGCGACCCCGCCAACATTCGGCAGATCATTGATGCTCTGACCCGCAACAAGACCAAGCTGGAGGTCAAGATGGACCGCATCAGAATGCACCGGGATGCTTTCAACAAGACCCTGGCTGCTCTGAACACGAGCGTCAAGATCATTGACGGGGCGAAGTACACCATGAACAACTACACGGACGTGCTGACCGGCGAGAGCCTGAGCGAGCAGTTCAATGCCACAGGCGTCCTGGTCGCAAGGGAGTTTTCCCGGCCTGCCAAAGAAGACCTCTTGAGGACGGAGTACTCGGCCACGGGCGAGGTGCTCTCGGACTTCTACGACTTCAAGCCGACCAAGGAATCCCTCAAGATCGAGTACAACAAGCCGAGCGTCGGATACAGGACTTACACCGTGAGATACCTGCCCACGGGAGACACCCTGATCATGGTGGTCGACTCCTATGGAAACGTCTTGAGCAGGGAGTATGAGCGGAGGCCAGGCATAGCGATTTTGCCTGGGCCACTGGGCAATTGTGTCAAAGCGTACGGCATGGTCGCCGGTACGCCGGTCGAGAGCAACGAGGCATGTGTGCAGGTGATATGGAGCTGCCAGGGACCGCAGCCGACATCAGGTATAACGGTTACCAAGGTGGCTGACCGTGAAGTTGCAGCTCCAGGTGATACTATCAAGTACACATACACAGTGAAGAACATCGGAAGCACGGGGATCGTTACACTAAACCTCAAAGACGATAAGCTTGGCTTTGTGATGGTCAATGAACTCGTCAATCTGGACCCTGGTGATGAGATCACTAAAACCGCTTTGTATAAAGTGAATATCACAGATGTACCAATATTGAAGAATACAGTTGTTGCAGTGGGATACGATTCCAACGGAATTGAGGTGATATCCGACCCGGCTTTTGAAGAAGTGAAAATCGTCAGCGTATGTCTGACCAAGACCGCCTATCCGAAGGTCGTGAAGCCCGGAGACTATGTGACATATACTATTAATTGGACCGGTGGTTGTGGCAATATCGGATATCAAGTATTAGATGAATATCCAAGCGGAGTTGCTTTTATTTCTGCATCGCCATCGCCAGACAAAGGGGATAATATTTGGATTCTAAAGACGAGTCCAGAAACGATCACTATTTTGGTGCAAGTTGCGCAAAATATAGGCAACACATCCTTTGATATGGGCCAGGGTGTGACTGGAACGGGATTCGTGAATATCCACAACGATATTCGTACTAATCCCGTCATACTAAGTAATACTGCAAGGCTGCTTGACCCCAACGGAAATCGGACAATTAATTCCGATGGAACACCGATAGTTGCATACGCCGATGTCAACGTCGGACCGCCCAGCATCTACGCCGCCCTGCGTGAGCACGGCAGCGGCAATTATGCCAGTGAGGACCTGATCAAGTACCGCAACTACAACCGCTCCATCGAGTGGAACAAGAGCCTGAAGGCCGTCTACCAGCCCACCACCTTCTCCTTGCCGGGCAAGAGAGATATCGACTACAAGACCAAGTGGATTGAGAAGGCCAGGTCCAAGAATTACGCCACTGGTGGCACCACAAACGAGGAGTACACCTACGCCAACAGGATCGACCGCGAGGCTTACATGAAGCTGGATGAGAACGGCTCCACCACC
>Ga0074195_1002239_pt1 | contig 22564 bp, 14 predicted proteins | sample EPASupsiteHSE623_FD_64525 | JGI IMG/M metagenome (GOLD analysis project Ga0074195, IMG submission 64525) | Bioremediated contaminated groundwater from EPA Superfund site, New Mexico - Sample HSE6-23 | ecosystem: Environmental > Aquatic > Deep subsurface > Groundwater > Contaminated ...
TACCAGAAATATTTCGACAATTTCAATCCCGACTTGTATCATCCGGCAGAATGGGCCAGAAAAGCAAAGGAAGCCGGAATGAAATACGTTGTACTGACTACCAAACATCATGACGGCTTTTGCCTGTTCGATTCGCAATACACAGAATACAAGGCCGTGAATACCCCTGCCGGCCGGGATTTGGTTAAGGAATATGCGGATGCATTGAGAGCTGAAGGCTTGAAAGTGGGTTTTTATTATTCGCTGGTCGATTGGCATCATCCCGATTTTACGATAGACGAATTTCATCCGCAACGGGTTGCTGATGAAAAAGAGTATGCAGTAGTAAATAAAGGGCGCGATATGAACAGGTACCGCGAATATCTGTACAATCAGGTTCGCGAATTGATGACGAACTATGGTAAAATTGATATGCTTTGGCTCGATTTTTCTTATCCTGGGGAAAACGGAAAAGGCAGAAAAGACTGGAATTCAATCGATTTACTAAAAATGGTTCGCAGGTTGCAACCGGGGGTTATAATAAACGACCGTCTTGATTTGGGCGAATACGAAGACGGCTGGGATTTTACGACACACGAGCAATATAAAGTTTCAAAATGGCCGGAAGTGAACGGCAAAAGGGTTCCGTGGGAAACCTGTCAAACGTTTAGTGGTTCATGGGGGTATCACCGGGATGAGTATACCTGGAAAGATACCAGGCAACTGTTGGTTTTGCTGATCGAAACGGTGAGCAAGGGCGGAAACCTGATTCTGAATGTTGGTCCGACAGCCCGTGGCGTTTTCGATGAACGCGCCGATGCCTCATTATCCGCCATAGGCGACTGGATGAAATACAACAGCCGTTCAATCTACGGTTGTACCGAGGCACCCAAGGAATTTAAGGCTCCCGAAATGAGCTTGCTGACATACAATCCTGAAACAAACCGGTTATACATTCATTTACTTGACTATCCTTTACAAAACCTTGTTCTTCCAAATTATAAGGGTAAAGTAAAACATGCCTGGTTACTGCATGACGGATCGGAAGCAGCAATCGGTCCGCGATCGGGAGAGGATATAAAACAAGAAGAATGTGCCAACGATCTGAGTTTGACCTTGCCCATTCGTAAACCTCAGGACGAAATTCCCGTAATTGAACTGATTTTGGAATAATGTAGCACCGTACCTTTTCAGGAGTGACGGCGGATCAGGCGGAATGCACGGATCGGGCGGCAGAGAAGGATTTGGTAATCCTGCAGGAAACAGCGGGCGCAACGGACAGTCAGGGCCATCGGCAATTGGATGGGCAAACAATGATTAGAACTTTTTGTTTATCTTTGTTTCGACTGGGAAAAATTGGTACGGAAAGGATGAACACAAAAAGCTGGAAAGACATAAAAGATGAAGTTTACGGGGAGAAAGGCACTTCCGGAAGGGATGAATTGGACAGGGAGTTTGAATCCTTTAGAATAGGGTTATTCCTGAGAAAAGCCAGAGAAGAGAAAAACCTTACAAGGAGCAATTGGCGGAGTTGGTAGATAAAAAAAAGGATATGTCAATAACAGAGAAATTCGAATTGATCGGAATGCAAAAAGCAGGTGAGGCCGTTGCCTGTACGTTAAAGGAAATGACCAGGTATGCCAAACCGGGCATGACAACGAAAGAACTTGACGATTATGGAGCAAAGATTCTCTCCGGATATGGGGCAAAATCCGCACCATATCTGACCTACGGTTTCCCTGGCTGCACTTGTATCAGTGTGGATCGTGAATTCTGTCACGGAATACCTTCCGGTAAACGGGTCTTAAAAGAAGGTGATATAATTAACATTGATGTTTCGGCCGAGCTTGACGGATTTTGGGCAGACAACGGTGGTTCATTTGTTCTGGGTGAAGATATTCATCACCATCAGGAACTGGTGGATGCTTCAAAATTCATCTTAAAAAAAGCGATCGATCGCATAAAAGGAGGAGTGCGGATATCGGATATCGGGTACATCATGGAAGATGAAGCCAAAACAAGGGGTTATAAAGTGATTAAAAACCTGGGTGGACATGGTATCGGGAAAAAGCTTCACGAACAGCCGGACGAACTGCTTAATTTCAGAAACAGATTTGACCAAAGGCGATTTGCGAAAAACGCGGTGGTTGCCATTGAAACCTTTATCTCGACCCTATCAACTTATGCCGATGTGCTGAGCGACGGATGGACATTGGTGGGTAACAGAGGCGGATACATGGCGCAGCATGAACATACAATTGTCATAACCGACGGAACGCCGATTATCCTGACAGCAGTGAATGGGATCTGGGAATCATAAACCTGACGGTCAGCTTCAGAACCTGGTCCGCATATCGAAACTTTAAGGGAAGATGGAAAAGGCGTGATGCATGCTCCGGTGTCTTTTACAAAGGAGCCGATTTTACAGTCAAAGATCCCGGGAAACCCAAACCTGATTTCTCCCTGGTTGGTGAATTTAACCGAAATAAATAGTCAATCAATAAATTATTATCCCCGCTTTTTGCCATTTTTTCGAAAGCCTTTTCCCATACTTTCCTCGGCTTTGAAATCGGTTTGAGAATGATTTGTTCTTTGTCCATTATCAGATCTACTGAATCTTTAATGTTGTATCTTTCCAGCAAAGTGTTACTTAGCCGGATTCCTTTTGAATTTCCTATTTTGGGTGCACTTTCCGGGCGTTAAAAATGAAAGGATACTTTTCCTCCGGATTCAGCCTTCCAGGCTTTCTCTGACTGGTTATACCGATATTCCACGCCGACTTTAATCTTTGTACTTTCGTTTGAATTATACTGTAAGCCTGACCCCAGACTGGTTCCCGGGAAAAATGTCGTCCTTCCGATCACGCGATCGAAGTTATTGTCAGGCGTCAAAAACTGCCCCCATATCAGAAACTGCAGCCGTTCTGTAATATTGTACTTAAAAAGGAGGTTTGCTCCGAAGGCGATCTGGCTCGAAGATAATAAATAACCATACTTCGCATTGATGAATGCGCCATATTCCATGGCAAACACTTTAGTGTAATTCATTTTGCCCAACGTACCTCCAAAATTTTGGTAACTTCCTAATCCGGGGTATAAAGGGATTGTATTATTCCAGGTATCGCCAAAAAAATAATCCGGATTTTTTATCGAATTCCTTTCTGGGATCATTTTTATAAAATCGCTGGAGGTCAGATTATAACTGGAATTCCAAAGTGACAAGGGCAAAGACAGAGAATGAGGATCTGTATATGAAAAGAAATAGCCAGGATTCTCGTTGCTTTTACTGTTGCTAACAGAAATCCTGTTTTCTTCAACTCCCTGTCCTGTGGCAGTATATACCACCAGAACCTGCCAAGCCAATATAAACACCAATGAATAATTAATTTTCATCTTTATTCCTGAAAGATCATGCACTTTGTTCCGGTCTGCTTCTTCAGTATCTTTCGCAATAGCAAAGCTGTTAATACTAAACCCAGGTGTCCCATTACAAAGATTTAAAGTTACGCAAAAATTTAAAATATCGGTTGATGGGCTTGCAATAACACATAAAATGACTGGTCCGCCTGCTTCGATCCGTTTTCTGAAAAACAGACTTCGAACAGACAGGGAAAACCACTTTTTATTTTCTAATCGGTAATAACAGGATTAGCAGTCATGGTAATTCAGTACTTTCCGGTGTGCTCCGTGATTTTCAGATCAGTCGGCCTTACAACCCAATGCAGTTGTTGAAGTGGTTTATGGGTACGGATACCGATAATGCCAAACACAGCCTGCCCTGGGCGATAGATCATGGAGTTCACCTGGAATTTTTTCAGTTCCTCACTTAAGTTGAAGTTGGCCGTTTTTCGCTTCTTTTCCTCTGAATCGGCAACCATCGCCGAGATCAATGGTGGGTCTTCTTCCAGAGAAGTATCGTTGTAAGGATCATCGTCATCTTCTTCGAGCTTGCTCCAGAAAGCTGATTCGATAATCATGAACGGTATTGTCAGAAACAAACCGGGTGATTGGCGCTGACGAACTTTCCGGGCGAGCCATTCATTTTGCACGATTTCGATCGGTTTATCACTATTGAAGAGTTGCAACTGAGTACCATGGATCGGCCGTTCGCCGTTGTTTATCAATTTTATGGCAATCACATCGATGTTTTTCCTTCTGCCCCAGCGGTCGGCTCGCCTGTTGCCCGTCACCTTCAGAACCTGGCCCGCATAGCTGAAATCGAGCACCGAATCAAATTGACTTCTTTGAAAAGCCCAGTCGCGAATGCCTGCGATTGGCTTATGCTGGGTGACACATGAACACAGCATAAGAAGAAACAAAAAACAACTAACTCGACAGGATGTCATGATGATTTATGTTTTGTACAAATTTAAAAGAAGATTCGGAATTCACGGACTTTATTACCTGAATTTCGGAATCGGTTAAGCGGTCGGGCGCTTGATAATCGGTTGCCTGTCGGTCGTGCGGATTTGATCAGGCACCACATGCTGTTTAAAACAGATATAAATTGCTGTTCTACCGACCGGAATCTATTCTATACATCATACAATGAGATACAAGACCATGTATATTTGGATGTAGAATAGAGTAGAATATGCCTGACCTCTTTGAACTGATTCATTCGGAACTCCATCAGAACAAATCCAAAAGGGATGGAATTGTATCGGGAATATTAACGGCCATCGGGAACAAGATCATCTCGAAGGGAGATCCGCTTCCTTCGGTCAATAAGCTGATGCAAAAAACGGGCGTGGCGCGGATGACCGTCGTGAAGGCGCTCAATATTCTGAAAGAGCGCGGAATTATCGTGGCCGAGGATAAAGTTGGGTATTATGTGAGGGATGTCAACGTACAGCGGGAACTGAAGGTATTCCTGTTTCTGACGGGATTTTACTCTTATCATGAAGTCTTGTACAACAGCATCATAGAGGGGATTAACGACCCGGGTATCACGATCGATCTCTATTTTCATCATTGCAATATCAAAACATTTCGGTCGGTCCTTCTGGAGAACCTGGACTCGTATGGATTATATGTGATCACCGGCTTCGATGATCCTCATGTAAAGACCTTGTTGTCGCGGGTGCCTCAAAAAAAGCTGTTGCAGATTCTCCGGCCGCCGGTGCTTCCGGAGTGTTCTTCCGTTACCCAGGATTTTTATTCAGGACTGAAAAGATCTCTGGAAAAACTAAGGGATCGCCTGGTCCGGTATGAAACATTCATTTTGATCTTTCCGTCCGAAATGAACCATCCGGTGGAAATCAGGGACGCTTTTGCTGAGTTCTGCACAGAAAACAGGATTGCTCACAGCGTGGAGAAGAAGCTGACCCGTAACTTAATAGCCCGCGGGTGTGCTTATTGGGTGATCGAAGACAGTGATCTGATCTCTCTGATCAGGATCGGGGAGGAGATGGGGTTTCAGTTAGGGAAAGAAATAGGGATCCTTTCTTACAACGAAACGCCGATGAAAGAGATTATCCGGAGTGGTATTACGGTGGTCAGCGCAGATTTCTCAAAAATGGGTCGGGCTATTTCGCAGTTTATAGCCAATCCGGTTAAAACGACCGTGTTATTTAACCCTGAAGTAATTATCAGAAATTCGCTATAAGTAAGTTTTCATTAAAAACGGATACGACTAACCTGAGGTGAACGTTTCGATTAAGCGAGAGCAAAGGCAAACTTGCCTGGATATTGCCGAACGAAAGGAGTATCTGTTGAAGATGAGAAACAACTAATGAAAATGAAAAAGAAAAAAACCAATTTCCGCTGGATCATCCTGTCCCTGCTTTTCATCGCGACTACGATCCTGTACATTGACCGGTCGGCTCTGGGCATTCTGGCTCCCGACCTGCAGAAAAGTATTGGCTGGACCGAAGAACAATACGGGATCATCAACAGTGTCTTTATGGTTGCTTATGCGATCTGTTTTTTGGTCATGGGCAACCTGATCGATAAAATAGGAACCCGCAAAGGCTACCTGATCTCAATTGGTATCTGGAGTCTGGCCACGTTGGGGCATGCCCTTGCCCGCTCATGGGTGGGATTTGCGGTGGCGCGGTTCAGCCTGGCGGTTGGCCAGTCGGGGAATTTCCCTTCGGCCATCAAAGCTGTGGCAGAATGGTTTCCAAAAAAGGACAGGGCGCTGGCGGTTGGGATTTTTAATGGCGGAGCAAATATGGGAACCATTTTGGCTCCTTTGATCATCCCCCCGATTGTGCTTGGGTTCAATAATTGGAGAACGGGCTTTTTGTGGACTTTCCCGATCAGCCTGATTTGGATGCTGCTGTGGCTGAAGTATTTCCGGAGACCCGAGCAAAGCAGGCAGGTATCTGAAGAAGAACTGCAGTACATTAACTCGGATAGCGGGGCTGAGACAGACAGCTCGAGGGTGGGATGGAAGGATATCCTTCCCCATAAAGGAGCCTGGGCGATTGCCGTAGCTAAGTTTATGGCCGACCCGATCTGGTGGTTTTATCTGTTCTGGGGAGCTAAGTTCTTAAACGAAAAATTTGGTGTAAACCTGAAAGAAATAGGACTGCCGTTTTTCACGATCTACCTTGTTTCGTGGGCTCTTGGTATCTTTTTAGGCTGGTTATCATCCAAATTGATGAAGATGGGTTTTAGTCTGAATCAAGGGCGAAAACTTGGGTTACTGGCCTGTGGTCTTTTCGCCGTTCCGGTGATGCTGGTTCCGCATACATCGAATCTATGGATAGCGGTAGGTTTGATTGCTCTTGCAGCCGGAGGTCATTGTGGCTGGTCGGCGAATGTGTTTAGCCTGATGTCGGATATCTTCCCCAAAAAGGCCACGGGTTCAGTGGCGGGCTTTGGCGGCTTTGCGGGCGCTGTGGGAGGCGCTATCGTGGCCTACCTGGTAGGCCGGGTTCTTGAGGATATCGGTACCGACGGATATGCCATTCCCTTCGCCATCGCCGGATCAGGCTATCTCATTGCACTGCTCATTGTTCATCTGTTAGTGCCAAAAATTAAATCCGTTCACCTGTGACAATTGTTAAAATGTAAACCTAACACGAAGACTCGAAGACCCTAAGTTTGTAATTATTTACTTATTAACATTTTATAAAGAAATATTTCTTTGTCTCCTGGTGACTTTGTGTTTAAAACGACTTTCTGAAAATCCAGTAATCTAAATATATGACCAGCAAAGAGAGAATAAGAAAAGCAATTCATCATACTGAACCGGACCGGGTTCCTTATGATCTGGGAGGTACAACAGTTACCTCCATCACAAAAAATGCCTATCGGTCGGCAATGAAATTCAGAGGGTTGTCTCCGGAGTACCAGGTACAGGAAGTTGATCCTGTGTCGCAAATTGTTACGCCAACGGAGGAAAATCTGGTCTATCTGGGATCAGATACAAGGCGAATAGGAGCGCAGCGCATTCCGGAATACGGGCAAAGAAAAAAGAGGGACGGTAAAATTGAATTCGTCACCGATTTCTATGGTTGTGACTGGAGATGGGATCCGGAGAAGGATTTGTACTTCAATCAGATTTCTTATCCGCTGGAGAAATACGATACGCTTTCAGAATCGGTACAGTTCCTTTACCGGCCCGATTGGAATGATTATCTTGAGATCCTGCGGCGTGACCTGGCCAGCCAAATGAAAACGACCGAAGGTTATTGTTGTCTGGCCGACCGCCATGTGGCGGGGCTGACCGAGAACTCACTGCGGATCAGGGGATATGAGAAATGGTATATGGATACCGTGATCGATCCGGCCGGTGTGGAGGCCCTTTTGGATATCATCGTGGAAGACAAAATCCGGTATTGGGATGCGGTGATCGACTGGGCTGTGCAACACAACTGCCAGGATCAGATCGATGTCATAGCCGAATGTGATGACCTTGGCTCGCAAAGCTCTACGATTATTGATCCGGATACCTTGCGGCAGATGATTATTCCCCGATTTCGGTTGCTGTTTGGGCATCTGAAAAAACGTCTGCCCCGAGTAAAGCTGTTCATGCACAGTTGCGGGGCGATCCGTACCATACTGCCTGACCTGATCGATGCAGGACTGGATATCCTGAACCCGGTGCAATATACAGCTACCGGAATGGAATTGGCCGGGTTAAAGCGGGATTTTGGCAAGGACCTGGTTTTTTGGGGTGGAGGTATCGATACCCAGACTACGCTGAACAACGGAACCCCCGGTGAAGTCAGGGAGGTGGTGAAAAAAGTGCTCGATATCATGGCCCCGGGAGGAGGATTTGTGTTCGCCCCGGTACATAACATTCAGGACGATGTAAGTCCGGAAAATTTTTGGGCCATGTGGGAAACTTTACAGGAGTATGGGAAGTATTAAGTGAAAATAAACACGAAGTCACAAAGACACAAAGAAAATATATTTAAAACGCACAAGATGAAGCATCTGATGATTGGTTTACTGATTTCTCTTTTCGCAGGCATAAATTGCTTTTCCGCAGAAAAAGGGAGAGAACTGAAAAATCCGGTCTTTGTATTTAATAATGCCTTTTTCAAAAACGGAGAGTCGGTGATGCCTTACGATCAGCAGGCATCTTTGCTGAAAGAACTGGGATACGATGGCATTGAACACCGTGAAACGGAGGGGATCTTTGAATTAAAGGAAGCACTTGACAAGCATGGATTGAAAACCTATGCCGATTATCTGAAGATCGACATAGACCAAGCAGACCCTTATCTTCCGGAATGGAAAGAAGTAATCCCAAAGCTAAGGGGAACTGACCTGATCCTGTGGGTTCACATTCATTCTTCAAAATACAAACCTTCGGACCTGACTGCAGATGAGCTGATTATTCCGGTTATACAGGAGCTGGCCGACCTGGCTAAACCTTACGGCATAAGGCTGGCGATTTATCATCATGTCGGCTTTTTGGCTGAAAAAGCAGAGGATTCATACCGGCTGGCCGTTAAAGCAAACCGCGACAATATTGGTTCGGTCCTAAATCTGTGTCATTTTCTGAAAACGGATTCCGAAGAAAACCTCGAAAAGGTGATCGACCTGACGCTCCCGAAGCTTTTTGCAGTTTCTGTTTCAGGAGCTGACGGAGGCGACACCCAACAGATGAACTGGGACCGGCTGATCCGGCCTTTGGGACAGGGGAGTTTCGATGTTTACAGGGTGATTGAAAGACTGGCCGACAAAGGGTATAAGGGGCCTGTCGGCATTCAGTGTTTCAGTTTAAAAGGATCTCCGGAGGTTTACCTGAAGCAAAGCGGCGAGGCATGGAAAAGTTTTAAGGAAAAATATGCCCTGCCGGTCAATACGATTTCCCCGGTGGAGAAGAAAGAAGGCTGGACGCTTTTGTTTGACGGAAAATCGGCTGGTCAGTGGAGGGGAGTCAACCAACCGGCCTTTCCGGAGAAGGGATGGAAAATTGAAAACGGCGAGTTAATTGCCAACGCGAAGGGAGGCGCCGAGTCGGGCAACGGAGGCGATGTGATCACCAAAAAGCAATACGGGAATTTTATGCTGAAATGGGAATGGCGCATGGAAACCAAAGGAGGGAACAGTGGCCTCAAGTATTTCGTACATGAAGGAATCGGCGGCAATAAAGGCTATGGTTACGGCCTGGAGTATCAGATTCTGGACGACAAAAACCATGAGTGGATGCTGCAGGGAAAAATGAAGCCCAACGATTTTCATACCATTGGCGCCTTATATGAAATTTATCCGGCTTCGCCCGACAAACGTCCCAGTCCGCTGGGCTTATGGAACGAAAGCATGATCGTGAGCAAAGACAATCATGTGGAACATTGGCTGAACGGGAAAAAAATACTGGAGTATGACCGTGGCAGCAACGATTTTAAGGCTAAAATCGCCGAAAGTAAATTCAAGACCGTCGAAGGATTCGGACTTTGGCCTGAAGGACATTTGCTGCTGCAGGATCATGGAAGCGTGGTGCATTACAGGAATATGAAGATAGTAGTGAGTACTGAGTAGCGAGTCGTGAGACAAGGGAAGAGCCAAGACACAAGACCGAAGGCATGGGGCACAGGGCATGGAGCATAGCGAAGAACGGAGACGGTGCAGCGACAAAAACCGCTGTCAGCAAAAACCAGAGACTGGAGACAGAAAACGGGAAAACGGAGACGGGAGACCGGAACAGGGAAACCGGAGAATCGGAGTCGCGGGTACTGAGCCGTGAGTAGCGAGTAGTGAGTCGAGTGAGAGCAACTCACGCTGTGCCCCATGCCCTATGCGCTATGCTCTCTGCCTTGTAACCTTGTAACCATTCAAAACTAAAGGAATATGAAACGAAGAAATTTTATAAAAACAACTGCATTGGGAAACCTCGGGATGATGGCGGTGCCGACAATCCTGACCGGGAACGGATGGAAGGGAGCCAATGCCCGCGTGAATGTGGCGGTAATCGGCATCCGCGGAATGGGGCAGAATCACCTTCAGGCCTATCAACAGCAGGAAAATGTCGAAGTGCGCGCCCTTTGCGATATCGACAAAAATCTTTTCCCGGAAAGGGTAAAAAAGCATTTCACGGATAAGGGACTGCGTGAGCCTAAGCTTTATCAGGATTTAAGAAAGCTATACGAAGACAAGGACATCGATGCCGTATCGGTTGTCACGCCCAATCACTGGCATGCTCTGGCATCGATTTGGGCGATTCAGGCAGGAAAACATGTGTCGGTTGAAAAGCCCTGTTGCCACAATATTTACGAAGGGCAGAAACTGGTGGAAGCGGCGAAAAAATACAAGGTTATTGTGCAGGACGGCGCCGAGCAACGGAGCAATCCCTGTGCGATCAGCATGGCCGAATACCTGCATTCGGGGAAACTGGGTGAAGTGTATATGGCCAAGGGAATGTGTTACAAGTGGAGGGATTCGATCGGCAAATATCCTGACGGACCCATGAAAGAAAGTGAAAAATTTGCCATCACTGCCGGGAGCAAGAATTACGAGCCGGCATATACCCGCGAATACCTGAAGAACGTGGATTACAATTTATGGCAGGGTCCGGCACGGGAACAGCCGTTTAACCGGAACCGTTTCCATTACAACTGGCACTGGAACTGGGAATACGGCAACGGTGATATGGGTAACCAGGGCGTTCATGAAGTGGATATTGCCCGCTGGGGATTGAATGTGAAGTTGCCGGTTAAAATTACCGCCATGGGGGGCCATTTTTTCTTTGACGATGCACAGAACACACCCAACGTCATGATGGCGATGTTCGAATTCCCGAATCCGGAGGGGAAAGGTGATAAAAAGAAAATCATGCAGTTCGAAGTCAGGCACTGGATGAGTAATCCGGAAGGGTTTTCACGTCCGGTTGAAGAGAAGAATAATACCTACATGACGAGTGCGACCAACAACATTGGGAACCTGTTCTATGGCTCAGAAGGTTACATGAGCAAAAATGTCAACGACTGGCAGGTTTACAAGGGGAAGGAGGGTCAGTTGACTGATTCGGGCAGCGGACTGGGAAATCACTATGAAAACTTTATCAGGGCCATCCGGGCCAACGATCAGGCACTGGCAAAAGCCGGTATCGAAGAGGGTTTCTATAGTTGTGCGCTGATCCATCTTGGAAATATCGCCTGCCGTCTGGGAAGAACCCTGGAGTTCGATCCGTTGGTAATGAAATTTAAAAATGATGCGGAAGCGGATGCCTTGCTGACGCGGGATTACCGTGCGCCTTTTGTAATTCCACGGAATGTGTAGGAACGGAGACCAGAAAAGGGAGAACGGAGTAAAAGATTAAAAGTTTATTTTTGTGCGATGACAATCAGAAAAATAAACAGGATCTACATTTTGGGGCTCGGGGCCATGGGAGCCATGTATGCTTCCAAACTGCAGGACGTGCCGTTTGGCACAGTGAGAATTATTGCAGATGCTGAAAGGATAAAACGGTACCGGAGCCAGGCAGTGACAATTAATGGAACGTCCTGTTCTTTTAATTACATCACGCCCGAAGAAGAAAGCCCCGCTGCCGACCTGATCATCATGGCGGTGAAATCGCTTCAACTGGAACAGGGGATCCATGATGTTCAGCGATTTGTGGGGAAGGACACAATTATCATTTCATTGTTGAACGGCATTTCGAGTGAGCAGCTGATCGGTGATCAGTTGGGAATGGATCATGTATTGTATGCTTTTGGTTTGGGTATGGATGTGATGCGTGAAGGCACGACAGTCAACTATGCGAACATGGGAAGGATTGTTTTTGGGGAGAAGAAAAATCTGACTTTGTCACAGCGTGTTCAGGCAGTTAAAGATCTTTTTGAACGGGCGCAGATCCCTTACAGGATCCCGGAGAATATGCTTCATGCCATGTGGTTTAAATTCATGCTGAACGTGGGCGTAAACCAGGCGTCAGCCATCCTGAAAGCACCCTACGGCGTATTTCGGAAGAATACGGAAGCGCGCAGTTTAATGGTGTCTGCAGCCCGTGAAGTCGTGTTTCTTTCACAAAAATGCGGAGTAAATCTGAATGAGGAGAATGTTCAGGAATTCCTGACGATTATTGATGGGCTTGATCCCAACGGGAAAACCTCCATGCTTCAGGATATCGAAGCAGGAAGACAGACCGAAGTGGATATTTTTGCCGGTACAGTCATCGACCTGGGCAAAAAATATGGAATGGAAACACCTGTCAATCATATTTTCTACCGGATTATCAGGGCCATGGAACAGCAAACGCGGTCATCATAAAACCTGTCTGTACTGTAGCCAGACATAAAAATTGCGAAAGTCTTCTGAATAAAATATTCATCTATCTAAATAAGGATCAGCTTCGCAACCGTTTTGGCGTTTTGGCGTCTGTTCATTAAAGCTAATGAAAAGACATGAAGACAATCAAACAAGGTGTGTTTGAAGGGAAAATTATGCTGATCGCTTTAATGGGGCTGATAACCGCCTGTGAAAAAGATGAAGAGAGTGATTTCCTGACCATGGAAATTGATGTTTCACGGGAAAAGTTTTGGGTATCCGATACGGCTCAGATGGAAGTCACGTTTGATGACCGGGAAGATGAAAATGTTCCCGTTACATGGAGTGTGTCGGATGAAAGTAAGGCAGAGGTCAATCAGAAAGGAGAAGTCCGGCTCAAAAAAGAAGGGCAGGTAAAGATTATTGCTGCCAGCGGTGATGCATCGGCCGATTATACGATCGACATTCAGCCGATGCATTTGCTGTATCAGACAACCGGAAGGGCTTCAAATGCCATTGAGACGATCGACTGGTCGGATGGAAAAACGAAGATTTTACTGGACGGCACCTGGCATTTCTCTGCTCCCCGGATGGCGCCCGATTTGTCGGCCTTAGTCTATGCAGACACCCTTCATCAATATGATGCCGATATTTTTATTCATACATTCGGACAACCGGGCCGGAAAACCATCGCGCATCATGATCTCTGGGATGACCAACCGGTCTGGAGTAATGATTCAAAGCGCATTTTATTCAGGAGCTTTAGGGACGAAGGGATGGGATGCATTTATTTGTTTATGCTCACCAATTCAACCCTGGTTAATCTGACTCCTGATCCCGTAAATGCTGCCTGGGCGAATCGCGATCCGGCCTTTTCACCCGTGGGAAAGAAAATGGCGTGGTCCTGCAATATAAACGGGATGCACGACATCTGGATTTATGATTTTGAAAGCGGAGAAAAGAACGTCATCGAAACAACAGATGTGTTTGACGGCGAGCCATGCTGGTCGCCCGATGGCAAAAAGATCGTATTCCGGTGCATTTTTGACTATAGTCCAAGAATCGTCGATCTGATGATTTATGATCTGGAAGAAAAGAAGGTCCAACGCCTTGAAATTGATGGCATCGAGAGTGATCCGGCATGGTCGCCCAATGGCAAATTCATTGCTTTTGTTCATGAGGTGGGGAATGAATTGCCTTCAATTCGTTATATTGACGTTGCGCATCCGGGTGAAGTTCTTTCCCTTGGTGATCACTATGGTTTCAGTCCTTCATTCTATTGACGGGCGACGCCGGTTGTATATTGGCAGGACGGTTATGCGACATAGCGCAAAGAGCATGGAGCACAGCGCCCGGTGTAAATCTTTTTGCGCTGTGCCCTTTGCTTTCTTTTGTTTTCAGAGTTCGCGGATCTTGATATTGCGGAACCAGACCGGGTACCCGTGGTCCTGAAGGCCAATAAATCCTTCTTTTGAAATTCCTTCGGTAAAGCCGGGGAAGCTCTTGAATTTACTTTTTTGTACAAGCGCATCCCATTCGGGCGTCCACAACGTGTAGGAAACTACCTCAACGCCATTCTGGGTATGAGTGACCTTACCGTCTTTTACCTTGATCACGATCGTATTCCATTCGCCTGCAGGCTTCACTGTTTTAGGATCGGCAGGCAGCATGTCGTACAAGGATCCTGCCAGGTGACTGTCCACTTTATTGTCGGTGGCATCGGCATTGTCGAGCACCTGGATTTCGGGTGCAGCATAATAAATGGGTTTGCCGGGAACCTCACGAACGTAATAGAAAATCCCTGAATTGGCCATTTTACTGGCTTTCCAGTCAATCGAGAGATCAAAATCCTTAAATTTCTTTTCACCGAAAAGGATATCGCCGTTAGCGCCTTGCCCGGGTTTCTTCCCTTCACCTATAACTACTTTCATGGCATTGTCTTCGATCACCCAGTTTGCCGGCATGGCCGTTCCGTTACATTGCCTCCAGCCATCGAAATCTTTGCCATTAAACAAAAGTGTCCAGCCTTCTTTTTTTTCTTGCTTTGAAAGGGTGTTCACCTTCTGTGAAAAACCGGGAAGTGCGATTAATACCGCAACAACCATTACAATAACTTGCTTCATGTGTCTAATTATTGGTTTAAGTAATATGATTACCAAAAGTAAATAATTGGTTGCAGCGATCCTAACAAAGACTGTTAAATACTTTAAATGTCGCTGATATAATCTGTTTTTATTCGTGATAACTGGAATAGATGAGCTTCCTGCTTTCCAATGACTGCGTCGGATTCGTTGTATTCAACTGATCTTTAGAACTTAAGCAAATAATTTTCATCCGCTAAAAACATTCTTTCACCTTTCTTGTTATTGATCCATCCCAAATACATCTTGCCTTTTGATCCCCTTTTAGCGAAGGTATATCAATTATAATAATAAACATAAACCCAAACAAAATGAAGAAAAGGCGGTTTTTAAGATGGATTTTCGGCATCCTGACATTACTCATCGTTGTAATGCTGGCTCTCCTGATCTATGTCAGGCAGTTTCTCCCGGATGTATCCCTGAAAGAAGTTACAGTTGAGGTTACCCCAGAAAGAGTGGAGCGGGGAAGATATCTGGCCAATCACGTGATGGTTTGCATGGATTGCCATTCAACCCGGGACTGGGCGAAATTTGCGGGACCCCTTGTCCCCGGAACTGAGGGAAAGGGAGGAGAGCGTTTTGATCAGGCGGTAGGGATACCGGGGGTATTTATTTCACCAAACATCACTCCTTTTCACCTGAAGGACTGGTCCGATGCTGAATTATACCGGGTCATCACGTCGGGCGTTGGAAAGAATAACAAACCCATTTTTCCTATTATGCCTTACCTGAACTACGGGAAAATGGATGATGAAGACATCTACAGCGTAATTGCCTATATCCGTACACTTCCGGAAAAGGAAAGTGAAGTGCCGGCGCCGCAGGTCGATTTCCCAATGAATTTTATTTTACACCTTATTCCTGCAGAAGGGCGACCGGCACCTGTCCCGCCAAAATCGGATATTGTCAATTATGGAAAATATATGGTGAATGCAGCAGCGTGCATGGATTGCCACACTCCATTTGAAAAGGGACAGCTTCTCACTGACCAGGCATTTACGGGAGGCCGTGAGTTTATCACACCAAACGGGGTTTTGGTTTCACCCAATATTACCCCTGACAAGCAGTCGGGTATCGGTAACTGGTCAAAGGAAATGTTTGTTTCCCGATTTAAGAATTTTGATCCAAAAGCGAACGGATATCAAGAAGTGAATGAAGGTGCATTTAACACCCTCATGCCCTGGACCATGTATGCAGGAATGGATACCACCGATCTTGAAGCCATTTATGCCTATCTCGCTACTCTTAAGCCGGTTGAAAAGCAGATTACCAGATTTATGTCTAAAAACTAAGACGACGGAGAAGCTTCATTGATCATTTCTGTGGCCCGTTATATAGGATCGAGAGGATCGTGACATCGTCAAATTGAGGCATTCCTGAGGCAAAAGTATTGACTTCATTAAATGCCTCTTTTACGAGTTCCTTGATTGGACTGTCTAACCTGGCTGTAAGAAAATTTTCAAGACGTTCTTCTCCTAAAAGCTCTAAATTAACATTATTGGCCTCTGTAACGCCATCGGTATACAAGAATATACGTTGTCCAGGATTTAGTTTGAGTACTTTGGATTTGAAATTAAAGTCATCAAATGCTCCCAAAACCATTCCTCCGGTCATTTCCACCGCTTTTATTCCGGAAGCGGAAATGATATAAGGGGGATTGTGCCCGGCATTCACATATTCAACCTCGCCGGTCGAAGTATTCAGTATTCCGTAAAACACGGTGACAAACATGGATGAAATATTGTCCTTGCATAACAGGTTGTTTACAAGTTCCAGACATTCAGAGCTCGAGGTCCCTTTGATCCCGACTGCCCTGATCAGTGTCCGGCTGATGGCCATAAAGATGGCGGCAGGTACGCCTTTCCCTGAAACATCGCCAATAACAAAACCCAGCCGGTTGGAATCGATCAGGAAGAAATCGAAGAAATCGCCTCCGACTTCCTTTGCAGCGACCATTGACCCATAGACATCAAAGCTGGTCAGTCCCGGGAATGCAGGAAAAACTTTGGGAATGATCGATAGCTGGATTTCGCGGGCGGTATTGAGGTCCTGCTGAATGGAGATGAGCTGGTCATGTTCTGCCATCGAGCGTCTGATCAGATTAATCTCGTCCAGCGTCTTATTAATCGTAATTTCAAGATCTTCAAAATTGACCGGCTTGGTGACAAAATCAAATGCTCCCCTGTTCATTGCGGTGCGGATATTGTCCATATCACCATAAGCCGAAACAATTACTGTCTTTAATCCTGGATTTTGAAGTTCCTTTAACTTTGTGAGCAAAGTCAGACCGTCCATTTCAGGCATATTAATGTCGGAGAGGACAATTCCGATTTCAGGAAATTCGATGATTTTTGAAAGCGCTTCCAATCCGTTTAAAGCAAAAACAAAATTATAAACTCCTTCACGGATCTGACGGCGAAATTTTTGCCTGATAAGTGGCTCCAGATCAATTTCATCGTCAACGACCAGAATCTTGACATTGTTTTGAAAATTCATGTCTGTGTTTAGTTTAAGCGTTGGGTCTAAATATAGTCAAAAAATAGATGCTTCATGCCACGGCACTCGATAATCATACCGCATTTTTAACAGCAATGAAGGTAAATAAACCAGGCATTCTGCCAAATAACGGCTTTATGAACATACATTTGATAATTAATGCTCAAAGATATTTTAAAAATTGAAAGTTTTTTTCGCCGGAATTGGAATATGTGCTAATTTTCCGGTAATTTCTTCACTATCTAAATCTATCATATGGCACCTTCGATTTTTCATGCTAATCCTTTTCCTGGAATCAGGAGTTATGAAATAGATGAAAGCCATTTATTTTTTGGAAGGGAGTCACAGGTAAAAGAGCTGATCGCGAAACTTAAAATCACCCGTTTTTTAGCTATTGTTGGTTCATCCGGTTGCGGTAAATCTTCTCTCATTAAGGCAGGATTGATTCCTGAACTCCTGAAATTCAGGCCGGGTGATTCGCAGGATTGGGAACTCTCTGTTTTCAGACCAGGCGATGATCCTATTGGTAATATGGCGAAAGCCATTGTTCACGGAACAGCCCGTCAGGCAGAAGTCGCATCGGGTTTGCGATCAGGAGAACTTGAATTGGCAGAGGTGATCAGGGATTCATGGCTTCACGGGAAAGCTAAACTGATTTTTATCGATCAGTTCGAGGAGCTTTTCCGCTTTGCAAAAACAAGGTCTTCAAGCGGGAATACAGATGAAGCCAGAATATTTATCGATCTGATCCTGAAAGCTGCTGTGCAACCTGAAATCCCTGTTTTCATTGTTTTATCCATGCGTACTGATTTTTTGGATGATTGTACGGAGTTCAGGGGATTAAGCGAAATGATCAACAAGGGATATTATCTTGTTCCCAGGATGAATAATGAGGAGAGGAAAGAGGCTATTACAGGTCCCATCCGGTCCAACGGTCATCAGATTACGGATGAGCTTGTCAGAAGATTGCTGGATGATGTCGGCGACGACCCCGATCAACTGCCCATTTTACAACATGCGCTGATGCGGACCTGGGATTATTGGAAAATAAATAAAACAGGTGACCAGCCCATCGATATTATCCATTATGAGGCGATTGGCACGATGAAAGAAGCTTTGTCGGTCCATTTGGAAGAAATTTATGCAGAGTTAAAGGATAACCGCAGTAAACAGGATGCTGAAAAGTTGTTCAAAGCGCTTACCGATATTACCAAAGGAAGCAGGGGAACAAGACGGCCCACTTCATTGGATGAAATTTGTACACTTGTCAATTCCGGCGAGGAGAATATTATTGAAGTCATTGACCATTTCAGAAAGCCGGGTTGCGCGTTTCTTATGCCTGCGGCGCATGTTCAGCTAAACGGCAATTCAACGATCGATATTTCACATGAAAGTATCATGCGCGTCTGGAGCAGATTGAAAAAATGGGTTGAAGAGGAAATGGAGTCTGCTCAGTTATATATGCGTCTCTCCAAATCTGCTGAATTATATCAGGAAGGGAAAGGCGGTTTATGGGTCAATCCCGAACTTCAGATGGCACTTCAGTGGAAGGAACAGACAAAGCCCAACGACACCTGGGCAACCCGGTATGACCCGGCATTTGAACGCGCCATCACTTTTTTGGAGTACAGTAAAAAGCAATATCAGCTTGAAATAACAAAAAAAGAATATCAGCAGAAGCGGAATCTGAAACGGGCCCGCAATTCTGCTATTTTCCTTGGATTTGCTTCAGTGGTGTCCATTTTGTTTCTGATCATATCCTTAAACCTGAGATTCAGGGCTGAAGCAAGCAGCAAGGAAGCGAAGGAAAAGGAAAAGTTGGCTGTCATTGAAAGTAAGAAAGCAGAGGAACAACGGAAGGAAGCGATCCTTCAGAAAAGGATCTCGGAACAGCAACAGCAAATTGCGCGGCAGCAGGAGATGATTTCCGAGCAGCAACGGCAATACGCAGTTGAACAACAGGGAATAGCGCAGGAACAAAGGGCTGAAGCGATCGACCAAAGAAAACAGGCTGATGTTTCGAAGCAGGAAGCGCTGGTTTCGAGGGACGAAGCACAATTGCAACGAAAAGAAGCCCTCTCACAAAAGCAAATTGCCGACCAGGAGCGGGTCAAAGCAGAAGAATCTGAAAAGCTTGCCCGAAAACTTCGTCTGCTGGCTACATCGAAATCGTTGGCTATTCAGGCTTTACAACTCAGTTCAACAGTCAAAGACGATTTTCCGGCACTATTGGCAGTCACCGCTTTTCAGATGAACCGCGACAATGGAGGAAATCTGAATGACCCAACGATATACAGTGCCTTGTCGGCTATTTCAAGCGATCCCGTCAAATTGCGGGGACACCGCGACGCCGTAAGGTCGGCCGTGCTAACCAATGATGGCAAGACCCTGTTCTCATGCGGAGACGACAACCGGATCCTTCAATGGAGCATGACTAACCTTGCCCAGTCTCCGGTGACGGTGCCTGTCCCCAAAGAAACAACCGATGCGCTGAGATCACTTACATTGACTGGGGATGATGAATGGCTGGTCGCCGGTGCGAAAAACGGAAAGATCCTGATTTGGAAACGCGATGCAATCCAACAGGCGCCCCGGATTTCAGAAGGCCATTTGTCTATTGTCAACAAATTAGTGTCAGACCCCAATCAAAATGAATTTTATTCCTGCGGATCAGACGGGCGCCTGCTGGCATGGACTTACGCCGATGATATTTTTGAAAAAACGCTTCTCGATTCAGTCGCGGAAAATATCAGGTGCATGGCAGTAAATCCATTGGGGACGAATATCGTTTACGGCACGGAAGGTGGGGAAGTGAAATCGCTTCAACTGCGGGATCAACATGCAAAGCCGGTCAGCATCGCGAAGCCTGGAAGTCCTGTTTTATCAGTTGCATTTAATCATACTGGTCTGGTATTGGCTATCGGCGCTCAAAACGGATCGATTCAATTATACACGGGCGGATTGGCCGGTGCGCGGGCCCAAACCTTCCTGGGACGGCATGCTTCCGGCATTACGGGACTGGCCTTCAGTCCCGACGATAAGGAATTAGCCTCATCCGGTTTCGACTGGTCGGTCAAGTTATCGGGATATCCGTTAACTGAAGAAAGACCTGTAACGATCGACAGTCATGAGCTTTGGGCGTACGGGATACTTTTTACACCTGAAAATAAACAACTGGTTTCATTCAGTGCCGATAAAACCCTGATGGTGGTGTCGACTCAAAATACGGATATGGCGCAGAAGTTAAAATTGACATTGAAACGAAATCTGACAAGGGACGAATGGAATAAAATGGTGGGAGAGGATGTTCCCTATCAAAAAACTCTGGAGAACCTGCAATAAAACTTGAAAACTAACTAAACGGGCGTATGCAAAAAATAGACAGATCTTTTGTATTTTTTCTGGTGCTGATCATATCATTGATGGATTTTAAGGCATATAGTCAGGAATGCAATGATGTCACTTTGGGTGAAGCACGGAATCTATATGAACTGGGAAAATTCCCCGAAGTGGTCAGCAAACTGAAGTATTGCCTGGAAAACGGGTTCAATCAGAAGCAAAAAGTGGAAGCCCATCGTCTGCTTGCATGTTCTTATCTGGCCGTTGACTCGGTGGCATCTGCCTTTCAACAGACCATTCATATTCTTCAGATCAACCCTTCTTATGAAGCTAATCTGTTCGATCCGCCATCATTTATTGAACTGGTCAACAAGCTTAAAGGAGCCGGTGGAGCCCTGATGGTGACTTCAGTTTCAAAAAAGGCTGAAAACATAGATGAAGTACCTGCAACCATCGTTGCAATCACGCGGCAACAGATTAAGGAACGGGGTTATCAGGACCTGGTTGAACTGCTGAAGGATGTTCCGGGTTTTGACCTTTCCATGTTTTACGGTTCGGAGTATGCCAATATTTACCAGCGTGGATTCCGTCAGAACAATACCGAAAAAACTCTTTTGCTGATCGACGGGATTGAAGAGAATGACCTTTGGACCAACTGGGCCTATGTCGACCGTCAGTACCCGCTTTCGAATGTTGAACAGGTCGAAATTATTTATGGTCCGGCTTCGACGATGTACGGGCCTAATGCTTTTGCAGGTGTCATTAATGTGATTACCCGTAGTTCACAGAATGCGGTTAAACCCCAAAACTCAATTGGTGTTGATGCCAATGCCGGATATGGCACTTATAATACAAGATTTGCCGATCTAAGCATTTCGGGAGCCAAAAGCAGTATTTCTTTTACACTGACGGGGAGATTATATTATTCGGACGAAATGGATCTTTCAAGCCAGAGCTTCTTCGATTATGACCCGGCTGTGTATGATGGTGTCAATTACAATTCCCTATTGGGGATCACCAGCGGTGCAGCGCAGTATCTGACCGACAACAACCTTCCTTTGACGCACGCCTGGTATCAGCTTTCGGATGATGGTAATCAGCTTAATCTGACGGAGGCAGGCGTGGAAAAAGCACGAAATCTCGACAAATCTGCGTATGATCAGGTGGTTAACGGAAGTAAGATTGGATTTACCAACCGTTCAAAAGAAGGTCTTTTGAACGGGAAGATGAAAATCGGTAATTTTACTTTTGGTTTTCAGACCTGGAAATACAGCAGAGGGTCAACTACGCAGTACACCGATACTTATGTGGCCGGATCGGAAAACGGATTTGCCTGGGTCCCGCAATTATCTTATTTTTTTACGAAATATGAAAATCAGGTGAGTGAGAAACTGTTTATTTCCAACCTGACGACTTACAGGATACATGCACTGACACAGGATTCCAAATTTGTGTCACTTTCCAATTATGCAAGGGGAAACTTGAAACTTAAAAATCTTATTAATGAGACGCCTGCATCATGGAGCACGTTGTATGCCTATGAAATGTCAAAACAATTAAGAACGGAGTTTAAAGCGATTTACAGCCCTTCGGCGCGTTTTGACCTGGTTTCGGGTATCGAATTGCGAAACAGCACGCTCCAGGGAGGATATTTGTACAGCAATACGCCAACACCTCAGGATTCGGCTGTTCTTTCGCCTTCTCCGGCAGGTGGCAACTCATTTAATACCTGGGATATAGGAATATATAGTCAGGGTACTTATAAAGTACTGGATGATCTGAAGGTAACTTTTGGGTTACGGTACGACTACAACCGGGTCCGGACCAACGATGGTTTCGGAGGGGAGATCAGTCCACGCCTGGCCGCGGTTTATACACCGGGTAAGTTGACATTTAAAGCGATCTATTCGCGTGGTATTATGAACGTATCAAACTGGACAA
>Ga0074195_1002240_pt1 | contig 22553 bp, 18 predicted proteins | sample EPASupsiteHSE623_FD_64525 | JGI IMG/M metagenome (GOLD analysis project Ga0074195, IMG submission 64525) | Bioremediated contaminated groundwater from EPA Superfund site, New Mexico - Sample HSE6-23 | ecosystem: Environmental > Aquatic > Deep subsurface > Groundwater > Contaminated ...
CATGTTGTGCGGCTTGTCGCGGCAGGGGCCGAGGAGGGTCCCGCCCAGGGTGAGAATGCCGGAGAGGATCTCGCCCTCCAGATGAACGCTGCGGTTTTCCATCAGGCCGCGAAAGCCGTCACGGAAACCGATCACCCGCATGTCGTAGGCGCTGATGGCGCTCTTGCCGATGGCCCGGATGGCCGCGTTGAGGCCGGGGCTGTCACCGCCCGCGGTCAAGACACCAATGCATTTTCCCATGTTTTCCCTCCTCCATGCAATCCACCGGGACAGAGAGCCCCCCCGGTGTTTTTTATCGAAAAAAACTGATGAACAGCAGCACGTTCAACCCGGAGACCACGGTGGCAATGGTCCACAGCATGATCTTGGTCAGCAGGGGGTTGGCGTGTTTCCCCATCACTTTGGGGGATGAGGTCAGATACACCTGCGTCCAGATGGTCAGCGGCAGCTGGATGCTCAACATCATCTGCGAAATAATCAAGGCCTTCAGGGCATTATCGACCAGCAGCAGGAGAAAAAACGCGCCGATGACCGAGATGAAGATCCCCAGACGCGAATGGCTGTCCTTGAAGTCATAGGGCTCGTGAAAAATTCCGGCGAAAATCGAGCCGCCGGCCATGGCCGAGGTGATGGTCGAGGCGCCGCCGGCAAAGAGCAGGGCCACCGCGAACACCACCGCCGCATTGCTGCCCAGCAGCGGTTCGAGCAGGATTTGTGCCTGCTGGAGTTCACTGACCGGGGTCTTGGTCTTGAAAAAGGTGGTGGCGGCCAGCAGGATCATGGCGCTGTTGATTGCCCAGCCTATGAGCATGCTGAACAGGGTGTCGAACAGTTCGTAATCCAGCTGTTTCTTGATCACCGCCTCCTCTTCCAGGTTCCACTGGCGGCTCTGGATGATCTCGCTGTGGAGAAACAGGTTGTGGGGCATGACCACCGCGCCCATCACGCTCATCACGATCATGATGCTGCCCTCGGGCAGGCTGGGGGTGATCCAGGCGAGGCCGGCGCTTGCCCAGTCGATGTCGACCAGGGTCAGCTCGTAGAGAAAGGAAAGGCCGATGACCGAGACAAAGCCGATGATGATCTTTTCCACCGCCCGGTAGGAGTTGGTGAACAGCATCACCGCCACGAACACGACCACGAGCAGGGCCCCGGCCGGCAAGGGGATGGCGAACAGCATGTTGAGGGCGATGGCCCCGCCCAGGATCTCGGCCAGCGAGGTCGAGATCGAGGCCAGCATCGCCGAGCCGAGGACAATCCGGCTCATCCACGGCGGCGCGTAGCGGCTGGTTGCTTCCGAGAGGCAGAGTCCGGTGACGATCCCCAGGTGGGCGACGTTATGCTGGAGGATGATCAGCATCAGGGTGGACAGGGTGACCATCCACAGCAAGGTGTAGCCGTATCCGGCCCCGGCGGCGATGTTGGAGGCCCAGTTGCCCGGATCGATGAAGCCGACGGTGACCAGCAGGCCAGGGCCAATGTAGCGGAGGATCTGCAGGGCGCCGAAGGCCGGGTGGTGGTCGCGGCGGCGGAGATCAGCCAAAAACTCGGACAGATTCATGCAGAACCTCGTTTTTTCAAGGAGAGACTCGCGACCGTTCAGGCCAGGCGCACCCGGTTGACCCTCACCTCGTCGCGCTGCACCGTGCGGTGGTACTCCACCGCCGGCCGGCCGAAGAGCAGGGCATATCCCCTGACATGATCGCCGGGGATGCCCAGTCGCTGGTACAGGTCGACATCAATGGTGGAAAGGGCCCAGCGGATCATGGCGTTCCACAGGGTGCCGATGCCCATGGAGGCAGCCAGGAGCTCAAAATAGCTCATGGCGATCAGCATGTCGGCGTCCGGGGTGGACACGGTCGCCGGGACCGTGACCATGAGCAGATGGGGCGCGTTGCGGAAAATGATGTCGCGGCCCTGATCCCAGGCCGTGACCACATGGCGGAAGTAGCTCAGGCCCTCGCTGAGGCGTTTTTCGGCTACTGCGCGGCGCAAGCCTTCCAGGGTCTCGCGGCGGAAGATCGCCATGGTGGCCGGGTCCTCGATCACCGTGAACAGACACTGCCGGTTGTTTTTGCCGGTGGGCGCGTTGGCCACGGTCGCGAGCATGCGGTCAATCACCTCGGGGGCCAGGGGCTCGGGCAGGAAACGGCGCATTGAACGCCGGCCGCGGATGAGGGCGGTGACCTGATCGGCGCTGGGCAGGCTTTCCGGCAGGGGCAGCGAGTTCTCCGGCTTGAACCCGAGGATGGACAGGGCGCCGGTGGGGCAGACCGCCAGGCAATGCTGGCACTGGATGCAGTGATGGACCCTGGCCGGATTGGGTGCCGGGTAGTCGGGCGACATCTCGAGAATGCGGAAGGGGCAATCGTCGATGCAGGCCCCGCACTGGATGCAGAGGGCGGGATCGATAATGCATTGCAGGTCCATGGCGTCTCCTATGGTTGCATGAAGGTGGGGCGCGCACCCTGTCGCCTGGAAGCGGCAGGGGACATCTCCCGGTTGTGGCGACGGCCCCGTATCACTGCGGGGCCGGCCGGACGGGGGTGTTGCCGGTGTGCGCAAGGGTCTGCCCTGCCGCCAGCGGTCCAATCCAAACAAACGTTTCGTGCGGGCCATTGTACGAACAGAATCGCCATTTATCCAGGGAATTGTCAGGCCGGCCCGGATCGTTTCGCCCGTGCACGGTGCTGGAACGGCGGTGAACGCGGCGCACTAATGTTTTCGCTTCTTGCGTCCTGACATGCTATGATCGTGCCCGGCCGGAGAGAGGGTACCCGGCCGGCGGGGCGGCACACGGGATGGATTTTTCATCGAGGGGGCATGATGGAGGTTGTTGTACACGAAAAATCGCTGGGAAACGGACTGCGGGAGGAAAGCCGGCTGCTGGGTCTGGCGGAGAAGCTGGAGATCGTCCGGCTGCTGGCCCTGGCCGGCGTCCGCAGGCTCCAGCTGGGCAGTTTTGTCAATCCACGCTCCGTGCCGCAGGTGGCCAACACCGATGTCCTTGCCTCGCTGGTGCGGCGGCAGTATCCGGATATCCTCTGCACCGCCCTGGTGCGCAACGAAAAGGGACTGGAACGGGCACTGCGCTGCGATCTGCATCACCTCGACGTGGAGGTGCCGGTTTCGGACACCGATAGCCGGAAATATGCCGGCCGGCCAGCAGCCGAAGCGATGGAGGCGGTCACCCGGCTGATCACAACCGCGGCCACCGCGGGCGCCAGGGTCCGGGCCGGCCTGCGATGCGCCTTTGGCTGCGCCTACGAAGGTCCGGTCCCCGCAGCCGTGTCCCTGGATGCGGCCGGACAGCTGGTGGCGGCCGGCGCCAAAGGCATCAATCTGGCCGACACCACCGGCATGGCCCATCCCCTCCAGGTGAAGCGCCTGGTCGCCGAAATGCGCGAGGCGCATCCGGATATCGAGCTGTCGCTCCATCTCCACGACACCCGTGGCCTGGGTCTGGTCAACCTGTATGCCGGCTACGAGGCCGGTGTGCGGGTGTTCGACGTGGCGGCGGGCGGCCTGGGCGGCTGCTGCTCTGCCGCGGGCGCGCCGGGCAATGTCGCCACCGAGGATGCGGTCCATCTCTTTCAGACCATGGGCATTGACACCGGCATCGACCTGGCCGGGTTCTGCCGGGTGGTGCACTCGTTCGAGACCCTGCTTGAACGACGCCTGCCGGGCCGGATGTGCCGGGTGCTGCGCGAACGGCCAACCGGCAAGGAACACGATGGGCGTTGACAGCGGCGCGGTCAGGCCCCGGTGTTTTGTTGCAGAATCGGTATAAATCGTTGCATGTAGCCGGACCGCATCACCCCGAGACGGACAGCCGTCTGCGCCGACATGGTGGCAAAGGTGCCCTGGGCCCTGGCGCAGACCAGGTCGGCCTCGGAATAGAGGGTTCCGGTCACCATGACCAGCCGCTCGGAGACCACCTCCCCGATGGTGCCGACCACGGTCAACTGTTTCTCCACCTGAACCGGTTTCATGAACTCCACGGTCATGGATTTGGTCACCCCGATTTTCCCCAGCAGATAGATGACCGACCAGCCCATGATTTCATCGAGCATCGTTGAAATGATGCCGCCGTGCACGGTCTGGTCCCATCCGGCCATGGCCGGGGGGATGCTCACAAAGGAATAGATCCGCTGCCCGTCGGTGCGAAAATCCATGTGCAGGCCCAGCGGGTTGTCGGCGCCGCAGCCGAAACAGGTTTGCCCCTCCAGGTTGACGATCGGGTGCAAATCAGACGGGTTGACGATCATGGCTGTATCCCTCCTCTGCCTCCGGCTCGGGCTCGGGCTCCAGCCCCGCCGCAGCGCCTATCCTCTTCATAAAACGCCTCGCTGGATGAACCGGTTCACGAAAGCGGCCTTCCGGTGCGTTCGCTTGTCCCGATGAAGAAACGCTTTCAATTTTTGCATGGTTTGATCGGGCGCAAAAAACCTTTGTAAGACCTACCATGTTTACCATCTTTTGCCAATTAATGGAGATCCCCCCTTCCTGCGCTGGCGGATCAAATTGTTCCGCAACGGGCGAGGCTCTTGCTGGCTATTTTTTTATTCGTGGTTATCATTCTCAACAAAGAAAGGTTATCTGACGCGAAATCAGCCGCGGAACAGAGCAGATGGATCATGGTCGCTGGTTTCTTTGGAGGTGTGACATGACAACACTTGAATGGAATGGAAAAAAAATCCTTGTCGATGAGAACGGTTACCTCGCCAACCAGGATGACTGGAATGAAGATGTAGCCAGGGCTCTTGCCGCGCACGAAGGTTTAGATTTACTTTCCGGGGAACAGTTGGACATCATCCGTTTTATGCGGGAATATTTTCTGAAGTATAAGGTTTTCCCTATTCTGAACAATGTGTGCCGGATCACCCATCAACCGAAAGAGTGCGTGAACGAGCAATTTGTCAATCCAGAGAAGGCCTGGAAAATTGCAGGATTACCAAAACAGGACGGTGTTCATTTCGTGAGCTTGGATGGCAAGCATTACTTCATGGAACCGTATTGCTAGAAAAAATGCCGATTACTTCTTTGAAGAAGGAGGCGAGACCATGTATAGCGAAAATCAATTGTGTGATAAGATTACTTCAATCTATCCCGATATTGGAAAGTGTGGCATAGATATCAACGTGGACTACAATTCATCGGAAAAGGCGTGGGTGGTTCATTTGAAGAAAGGGTCCCATTCTCTCAATCACTTTCTTGAGATGATGGACGCAGACAAGTGCATGGAAGGCAAGCAATGTGTCGCCCTTGGTCTTGAAATTGCCCAGCTGAAGAAAAACATTGAAGGCGAGCAGTTTTAACATGCAATGCCGATACACCCTGGTTTTCTCACCAGGACAAAAGAGCATCACGGCAGAGCTTGTAAAGGACATCTGCCCGTGTGGTCATCAACCGTCATCGACGTCTTGCGAATGGCGTGCAGAGGCAGGAAAGCAGGTTGGAGAGATCAGCCCAGGAAGATGCTGAAAGTGGCTGTGTTTCTCCAACTGTTCTGGCTTATTTGCAGGTTCCGGTGACAATATCCAAATCCCGCATCGCGACAAAGGGCTTCTCGGAGCCTTTTTTGTATTCTTCGATTTTTATCACTCGATAGGCGTGGGTGCCGCTCGTGGTGGCACCGAAGTCCGCCACGGCGACAAAGGCGCTCTCGTCCGACCCGCGATGAATGACCAGCGTGGATTTGGCCAGGGCCGTATCCAGCTCGCTCGACTTCCCGGTGATTGCTCCTGTTTCCCGAGAAATCACAAACGGATATCTCGTTTCGGTTTTTTCCTTTCCGGAGGCCAAAGATGTTTCCAGAGTTCCGATCTCCTTGAGCTGATAGACATGGGTGATGGTGCAGGCGTATTCGGTGACCCCCGCCGCAGCAGGACCGCTGAGGAGCCAGGACACGCCTATGGCTGCCAACGCAAGTTGACGGCAACGGATTGAACGCATGGGATAATGACCTCCGTTTGCACATTGTTGCTTGACCGCTCCCTGGCGCAACAGGGAGCGACGCAGCGGCGAACCGCCCGCCGCTCCTCGTCTTCCGCCTCGGCAGGAGCCTGGGCGCTGTTACCGTTGCAGCTCCCATTCGCCATACGAATTCCGGCAGGCCGTGCTGTAGGTTCTCTGCGATTTTCCGTCGATCACCGCATTGATCTCGGCCCGTCTGCAGACCTGCTGGCTCCTTGCATCCTGGTAGGCTGGTTGCGGGGTGACCGCATACCGGTTGCCGGAATCAGGGTTCACCCACGATGACCGTTGGTTCGATGGGCCGCTCTCATAAATGTTATTCAGGCGGGAGCGGTCATATTTATCCATTTCGTTGCCGATGATGTATCCCAGCCCGGCGCCCACCGCAGCGCCAATCAGGGTGGCGCCGGTGCTGTGGCCGATCGCCTGACCGACAAGGGCGCCACCGGCGGCGCCGCCCAGGGCCCCAGTCTGACCCTTGGTGGCACACGAGGAGAGCAGGAAGAGGGAAAGCAGGACACAAACAACACTCAGATGCTTCATGATGTAATTCCTTTTCTAGTTCAATGTTCAAGAGCCGTGGTGTGCAACTCACCAGTTCGGCGGATAGTCGCAGGGGCCGGTGGTATACTCCTTGACCGGCCGCCCGTAGCGGTCAAACACGTTTCTGCCGTATCCATCCAGGACATATCGCTCCCAGCGGCACATCTCCGGCGCCACCCGAGGCCGATAAGAATAGACGGCCGGTTGCGGGGCGACATAGGCAACGGGTTGCGGTGGAGGCGGCTGGAGCGCGGTGGCCACGATGGCCGTGCCCAAGACGAGTCCGCCCAGGCCCCAGAGCCAGGCATCGTTCCCATGATGCCCGTGATGCCCATAATACCCCCGAGGGGGCGGCCCTCCCCGCCAACTCATCCCCGCTGACGGCGCCAACGGAATAGCCAGAACAGCAATCGTCAGGACTGTGGCCAGTTTTTTTACCATTTGATTTCCCTCCTGTCACGACAGGACATGTGGACTTTCGACGCCTCCCCGCAAACAGCCCGCGGATCAGAGCACGCCGGTGCGGGGAAGATGCAATGCGGAACAGCATCTGCTCAGCATTTGCCGTGCCAGTCACCGCCATGGCAACCAAGAACCTTATTTAATTTTTTCAGATTGTTATTGCAATATGCGGTTCCATGGTCAATGCACGGCGTAGCATAGCTTTTTTGGGGCTGGGTTGCAATCTGCGCGCCGCGAGAAAAGCGACGGGGAGGTCGCAACGGGTGTTCCTTTCCTGCATTCCATGGGGTGAGGATACTTTTTACCCAGGGCGCTGGTGCGGCACAACTGATTGTCCTTCTTTGCATCTTTGATCAATGGGGGCCGTGTCGCATGGCGGTCGAGGGCGCTGTTCGAGCGGCACGCCTGGTCAAACTGGATACATTTTACCCATGCGGGCGACTACCCGCATCGCGTTCATCGCCGGCGCGGACCGGATTCCTGGGTTCCGGTCATCGCCCGTCGGGTCAGGATATGGGGACGTGTGCCGGATGCCGCCTCTTCCCCTTGGCCGCCGCCGGCGGGTCATAATTAGGCTGGCGCAATCCCGCGTTGCCTTTTACAATGCCGCCATGATCCTGCCGCCGGTTGCCAGCCGGTTGACCCAGACGAGGAGCCTCCATGGCCGCCCAGCCTTCCCCGATCCAGCGCACCACCTTTCTCCTGATTTTTCTCGCCGCCTTCCTGATGCTGGGTCTCGTGCTCTGGCCGTTCTGGACGCAATTGTTTCTCGCCTTCCTCCTGGCCAGCGTGTTTCGCCCCCCCTACATCCGGCTGTGCACCCGGATCCGGCCCTGGATCGCCGCTGGCCTTACCTGCCTCTTGATCACCCTGTGCGTGTTCCTGCCCCTCTTGTTCTGCATCGGCGCCCTCTCCGCCGAAATCCCCGGCGTGATCCAGTTGGCCAAGGACAACGATGTCCTGGTCATGCTCCAGCAAAGCCTGCACAACAACAGCCTGGTCAACCGGGCCGGCGCCCTGCTCGCCGGGTTCGGCATTCACTTTGATCTTGACCGCCTCCCGGGCCTGTTCACCGACCTCTCCACCACGGTCGGCCTGTTCGTCTACAACCAGGTGTCGGGGTGGGCCGCCAACATCGTCCGCTTCATTCTCCAGTTTCTGCTCGTCATCACCGGCGTCTTTTTTCTCCTGCTCGAATTCGACCGGTTGACCAGCTTCTTCATCCGGCTCTCGCCCCTGCCCGAATCACAGAATCGTTTTCTCATCGAACGGTTTTCCACGATCTCCGGGGCCATTCTCGTCGGCAACAGCCTCAGCGGCCTCATCCAGGGCGTCTGCGGCGGCCTCTATTTCGCGGCCATGGGGCTGATCTCGCCGGTGCTCTGGGGCTCGGTGATGGCGGTGGTGGCCTTCATGCCGATCGTCGGCATTGGCCTGGTTTTGCTGCCGGCCGCCCTGATCCTCGCCCTCAAGGGGCACGGCTGGCAGGCCCTGGCCACGGTGCTGTTCTACCTGCTGCTCACCTTTGTTGTCGATTACCTGTTCAAGCCGAAATTCGTCGGCGAGCAGGCGAACCTGCCGCCGCTTCTGGTCCTGCTCTCGATCATCGGCGGCATGAGCCTGTCCGGGGTCATGGGGATCATCTACGGACCGCTGGCGGTCACCGCCTTTTTCACTCTCGTCGACATGTATGTCCTCGAATATCAGCCCTATTTCGATCACCGTGATGCGAGCGGCCGTCAGGATTCCTCCGACGGCGCCAGCGATCGCACTCCTTGACCCGCGCTCCCCGCTTCTCCCGCCGTATCCCCTTGACAGGCAACAGACTTTCAGGTAACAGCAGGGGATTCTTCTGGCCTTGCCCACGCCGTCACCGCCGCGAAGGCACAAACACCCCTGGCTCCCGGCCATCCTGCCGTTCGCGGCTGGGAACGGTCGGCGAGTCCGCGCCCTTTCCCGGTCGCACCCTATTTCCTGGCCCCTGAATGTGGAGTTTTTGCATGGAGTTTTTTGCGCTGATCCAAAGCGTCCTTCTCGGTGTGGTCGAAGGCCTGACCGAATTTCTGCCGATTTCATCAACCGGCCACCTGATCATCGCTGGCGACCTGCTGGCCTACACCGGCGAGCAGGCCAAGACCTTTGAGATCTGCATTCAGCTCGGCGCGATCCTCGCCGTCTGCTGGCTCTACCGGCAGCGGCTGCTGGGGGTGGTGGCCGGACTGACCCGTGAGGCCGCGGCCCAGCGCTTTGTGCTCAACCTGATCGTCGGCGTCCTGCCCTCGGCCATTTTCGGCCTGCTGCTGCACAAACTGATCAAGGCGTACCTGTTCACTCCGGTGGTGGTGGCCGTGGCCATGATCGTCGGCGGGTTCATTATTTTCCTGGTCGAACGGCGCGAACGGGAGCCGCGGATCACCGAGGTCGACCAGATGGGCTGGCAGGATGCCCTCAAGCTGGGCCTGGCCCAGGTCTTCTCCCTGATCCCCGGCACCTCCCGCTCCGGAGCGACGATCATCGGCGGCATGCTCTTTGGCCTGTCGCGGCGGGCGGCCACCGAATTCTCCTTTTTCCTCGCCATTCCCACCATGTTCCTCGCCACCGGCTACGACGTCTACAAATCCTGGCATGTCCTCGCCCAGCAGGATCTGGCCTTTTTCGCCGTTGGCTTTATCACCGCTTTTTTCAGCGCCCTGCTGGCGATCAAAGGGCTGATCCGCTACGTGGCCCACCACGATTTCAAGATTTTCGCCTGGTACCGCGTCATCTTCGGGACCATCGCCCTCATCTACTTTCTTCGCTGAGAACCCTTATGATCACCGAACTCATCAGCAAAATCGCCGTCCGCATCCTCGAAACCACGGACTACGCCGGCGCCTTTCTCCTCATGGCCCTGGAGAGCATGATCGCGCCGGTGCCGAGCGAGGCGGTGATGCCCTTTGTCGGCTTCCTGGTCGCCGACGGCAAATGGAACCTGTGGCTTGCCCTGCTGGCCACAAGCGCAGGTTCGCTGGCCGGCTCGCTGGCCTCCTACTGGATGGGCGCCTACGGCGGCAAGCCGCTGGTGCTCAAGGTCGGCAAATATCTCCTGCTCAACCGCCACGATCTGGAACTGACCGAACGCTATTTTCAACGGCGGCAGGGGTTGTATACTGTCTTTCTCGCCCGCTTCATCCCGGTGATCCGGCACTTTATCTCCATCCCCGCTGGTATCGGCAAGATGCCGCTGGTGCCGTTCATGCTGGTCTCTGTGGCCGGCGCCACCCTGTGGAACGGCTTTCTTCTCTTCCTGGGCATGCGGTTGCGCGAACACTGGACCGTGGTCCAGAAATATTCACACCAGGTGGACATCGTCATCGTGGTGCTGGCGGTGATCGGCATCGGCTGGTTCCTCCGCTCCCGCCTGGCGGCCCGCAAGCGCAAGCTCAACAACTGATACCCCTCCCGGAAACGGGCCGGGAACCTCTCCCGCCCCGCCACACCTGTTGCCCTCTTTCCGGCGCCGCTCCTCTTGACGAACCAGGGCCCCGGTATAATTATCTTCGGAGTACTGCCGACATTTGTTGGTGCCGCCAGACCGCCATGCTTCTCCGGATGGCGGCCCTTCCGCCATGATTCAATGGAGCCGTTCACATGCACAGACCAGCCACATTCATCCAGTCAACCGTTCTCGCCACCTGCCTGCTCTGCCTGACCCTGCTGGCCGGAGGCTCTCATCCTGCCCATGCCCAGAGCGACGAGGATCTGGCCCTGCTCGACCGCTCCGCCAAGGCCTTTTCCTCGGTGGTCAAGAAGGCGGGCCCGGCGGTGGTTCACGTCGGGGTGGAGAAGGAGACCGCGGCCAAGGGCATGGGCCAATTCCCCTCCGATCTGTTCAACGACCCGTTCTTTGAACGGTTCTTCGGCCCCCAGTTCCGCCATCCCCGCACCACCCCCAAGGATAAGCGGACCTTCAAGCAGCAGGCCGCCGGCTCCGGCTTCATCATCAGTAGTGACGGCTACATCCTCACCAACAACCACGTGGTCGAGGAGGCCTCCAAGATCACGGTGCGCCTGGCCGACAAACGCGAATTCCCGGCCAAGGTGGTGGGCACCGATCCCCAGTCGGACGTGGCCATGCTCAAGATCGAGGCCACCAACCTGCCGATCCTCCCCCTGGGTAATTCGGACAGCCTGGAGGTGGGCGAGTGGGTCATTGCCATCGGCAGCCCCTTTGAGCTGAACCAGACCGTCACCGTCGGCGTGGTCAGCGCCAAGGGCCGCAACCGCATGGGCATCACCGATTACGAAAACTTCATCCAGACCGACGCCGCCATCAATCCCGGCAACTCGGGCGGACCGCTGCTCAACATCCGCGGCGAGGCCGTGGGCATGAACACCGCCATCTTTTCACGCAGCGGCGGCTATATGGGCATCGGATTCGCCATTCCGATCAACATGGCCAAAAGCATTGAACAACAGTTGCGCAAGACCGGCAAGGTGACCAGGGGGTGGCTGGGGATCATGATCCAGGACGTCAACGAAGACCTGGCCAAGTCGTTCGGCGGCAAGGCGGGCGGCGGCGCCCTGATCACCGAGGTGAGCGACAATTCGCCCGCTCAGAAGAGCGGCCTGCTCCAGGGCGACATCGTCACCGCGCTCAACGGCGCCCCGGTGACCGATGTGGCCGACCTGCGCAACAAGATCGCCATGACCGCGCCGAACACCGAGCTGAAACTGCGCATCCTGCGCGACAGCCAGGAGAAGGATCTGCTGGTGACCGTGGGCGAACAACCGGCCGACATGGCCTCCCTGGCCAAGAAGATGAGCGGTTCCGCCCTGAGCGAACTCGGCCTCACCCTTCAGGATCTGACCAAGGAATTGGCGGAACAGTTCGGCTATGGCAAGGACCAGGGCGTGCTGATCGCCGATGTCGAGGCGGGCAGCCCGGCCGCCGAGCTGGGATTGCAGGCCGGCATGCTGATCGAGGAGGTCAACCGGACCAAGGTCCGCAGCCTCAAGGAGCTGCAACAGGCCCTGAAAAAGGCCGGCAATGCCAAGCAGGTCCTGCTGCGGATCCGTTCCGGCGAACAAAGCCAGTACGTGGTCCTCCAGACCAAATAACCCGCGCGGTCCGGCTCCTCCACAACGCACCCAGGCGGCAGGGCGTACTTCCTGCCGCCTGGGGCACACAACACCTGCAACCCCGCCCGTTTCAGCCGCCGCCGGCTGCTCCTTCGCTGACACAGCGCCCGATTTCTTGCAGCAAGCCCCGCCTGCTGAACGGTTTTTTGATAAAGGCGGCCTCCTCTTCCATCTCCGCGAGGATGTCCGCCGCATAGCCCGACATGAAGAGCACCTTGAGGCCGGGCCGGCTCGCCGTAATCTGCCGGCTCAGTTCCCGGCCGTTCATCCCGGGCATGATCACGTCGGTGAGCAGCAGATCGATCCGCTGCTCCCGGCCGGCACAGATCGCCAGCGCTTCCTCCGGGGTTGCCGCCACCAAGACGGTATAGCCGCTCTGTTCCAGCATATCGATGATCATCTCGCGGACCGTTGCCTCGTCCTCGACCACGAGGATGACGGCGGAACGGGGTTCGGGGAGCGATTCGATCCGTTCCTCGTCCCTTTCCCGGAGTTCCGCCTCACAGCGGGGCAGGAACACCTTGAAGGTGGAACCGCGCCCCAGTTCGCTCTCGACCAGCACCGCCCCTCCGCTCTGGGTGACGATGCCATAGACCGTCGACAGCCCAAGCCCGGTGCCCATGCCCGTTTCCTTGGTGGTGTAAAAAGGCTCGAAGATATGCTGCCGGGTCTCCGCGCTCATGCCGCAGCCGGTATCGCGCACGGTCAGTTGCACATAGTCGCCCGCCACGGTTTCAGGGTGGTTTCTGGCGAACTCGGCATCAAGCCGGACATTCGCGGTCTCGACCACCAGCAGGCCGCCGTTCTCCATGGCGTCGCGGGCATTGACGATCAGGTTCATGATCACCTGGTCCACCTGGGTGGGGTCCATGTGGATGGGCCACAATCCCTCCGCCAGCCTGACCTCGAACCGGATGTCCTCGCGAATCAACCGCCCCAGACCCCTCTGGACGCCCATGACCAGGCTGTTGAGATCCAGGATCCGGGGAGAGGCCACCTCCTTGCGGGAAAAGGCGAGCAACTGCTGGGTGATTTCCCGCGACTGATTGGCGGCCTTGATGATCTGGTCGATGTACCCGCGCGCATTGTCCGGTACAGAGGCGGCATTGTGCAGTAAATCGGCATAGCCGAGAATGACCGACAGCTTGTTGTTGAAGTCATGCGCCACGCCGCCGGCCAGCCGTCCGATGGCCTCGATCTTCTGGGCCTGACGCAACTGGTCTTCCAGCCTGCTTTTCTTCCTTTCCTCCTCCTTTTTCCCGGTGATATCGACCATAATGCCCCGCCGCCATTGTGGGCGGCCGTTTTCCTCCACCACGGTGACGAAATCCTGCATCCATACGGTCCGGCCGTCCTGGGCCAGGAACCGGTATTCCAGGGTATGTTCCTCCCCCCTGGCCGTGCAGGCCAGGGAATGCGCGTGGATGCGCGCCCGGTCCTCCGGGTGGAGGTGATGCCACCAGAAGCGCTCCTGGCACCACTCCTGGACCGGGTACCCCAGTAACCGTTCCGCCTGTTTGCTGACATAGATGAAGGTCAGGGTGGCGGCATCCGCCTCCCAGACTATGCCGTCCACGGAATCGACCAGATTGACGAACCGGGTGCGCTCCTGGCGCAATTCCTCTTCGATCCGTTTCTTTTCCGTGATGTCCCAGGCCACGCCGAGCACGCCCATGAGCTGGCCGGCCCCGTCATAGACCGGGGTCTTGATGGTTTCCAGGAGCTCCCGGTGCCCGTCGTCGGCATAGGTGACCCATTCCTCGTTCCTGCACGATTGGCCAGCTCCGATTGCCTTACGGTCATGCTCCCGGAAAAAATCGGCCAGTTCCCTGGACACGAAATCATAATCAGTCCGGCCGATGATTTGGCCTTCAGCAGCCCCGAGCATGCGTTCAAACCGGGCATTGCAGAAGAGAAAAACGCCTTGCGGATCCTTCATCCACACCAGGGCGGGAATGGTTTGCAGCAGTTGGCGCAACCGCGCCCGTTCCTGTTCCAGGACCCGTTGTGCCTGCTTCAGCTCGGTGGCGTCGCGGACGATGAAATAGAGACAGCCCTCCCCCTTGAGCGTGACCGGGACCATAAACATCAGGCCGTCGCGTTTTGCTCCCGATTTCGTGGCGAGGACGAAGGGATAGTTTTCCAGCCGTCCCTGCTCCCTGACGATCGCCATCGCCCCGGCTCGGGCCTCCGGCGTCCATAATCCCAGTTCAAGAGAGGTCCGGCCGATCACCTCCTCCCGCTCCCATCCCGCGATGCGGCAGAAGCCGGGATTGACTTCGAGAAAACAGCCATCCGCAAACCGGGTGATGCCGACCATGTCCGGCATGAGGTGAAAGAACGAGGCGTACTGATGCTCCGAGAGGCGAAGCTCCTCCTCGACGCGGCGGCGCTCGGCCATTTCCCGCCGCAAGACTTCGTTGCGCTGCCTCTCCCGGCTGGGTTGGGCCACCAGCCACCAGACAAAGGCAGCCGCACAGAGGCTGTTCGCCAACCCGATGAAAAAGAGGGGCGAATCCATTGCCGCCACCTCGGGCCAACCGCCCCTGGGCGCCGCGGCCAGTTGCCAGGCTCCTCCGGGAACGGAGACCGGCAGGCTGACCGGCAGGCGGGCAAAAAGGGCATCCTCGCCCCGCAGCAGGGCGCCGGCCTGGCCCTGGCCGTCCAAAGTGCGCAGGCCGATTTCCAGGTTTTTCGAGGATTGGACCCCGCCGGCGTCCAGCAGTGCCTCAAAACGGGTGGCCACCGACACCACGCCCCAGTACCGCGCCGGCGCATCCGGCTGCCCTCCGGTGCCGGCGGTGAACACTGGCACCCGGGCAATCAGCGCCTGGCCGCCCTGGACCAGCTCATGGGGACCGGAAAGGACCGGCCGCCTGGTTCGCATCGCCTCCTGCACGGTGGCGTATTGCGCGGGGATGGTCTCGTAGCGCAGACCAAGGGCCTGGCGGTTGCCCTCGAGGGGATAGATCAAGGTGATGGTGTTGCCGGGGGCGACGGCGATGTGGCGGATGGAGGGCGAGCCGGTGATGGCCTGCCGGGCAAGGGCGTTGAACAGGTCGGGACCGATGCCGCCTTGGTAGGCGATCACCTCGGTGAGGCCGGAGGTGGCGCTGAAGACCGTGTTGATCACCCCCTCCAGGCGGGCGCGGATGATGGCGAGTTCCTGGATGACCTGGCTGCGGACATCGCTCAATTGCCGCTCCCGGTCCAGGCGCCCGGTATTGATGCTGATCAGGGCGCCGAGCAGCAGGATCAGGCCGGCCATGAGCCAGGGGATCTGGGCAAGCCGGATGATCGCGTTCCATGGTGTTTTCAGTGCCACAGCATCTCCCCTCAATATTGGTGGGTTGCCGGCGGTCCACCGCCAAACCCGCTGGCAATAGGCCGATTTATGAGCAGGATATCAACGGCCGCTTCAATGTCAAGCGCTTGGTGCCGGAGAGCCCCCGCTGCCAGCATGGCGCCGGTGCGGCTCGCCTGCGCGCTCCGGCACGCAAGGGCAGCCGGTGCGGCTGCCTCACCCCTGGAAATCGGAGCGGAGGTCGCGGGTGATCTTGCGGCTTGCCTCGGCGTCCTGGTTGCGGACCAGTTGCGGCAGCTTGCCCCAGAGGCCGATCTTGCCGTCCTTGACCGCCAGGATACCATCGACGCCGGGAATGGCGCCGACCTCGTTCAGCACCGGGGTCAGGTCGCGCGCGGCCGTGATCCGGTTGCAGACCAGGGTGACGGCGGCATCGGCCAGGGCGCCGTCCTTGGCGGCCACGGTGGCGAGATCGCATTGGCCGAAACTTAAACTATGGCCCATCTTGCTGGAAGAAGAACAGAGTGCCAGCGGCAGGTCGCGGGGATCGATCCGGAAGGCCAGATGGCCCGCGATGGCGTTGTCGCCGGCGTAGAGGCCGATGGTGACCTCGGTGTCGGAATGGATGAAGATGTCGCCGCCGTTTTCAACGATGGCCTCGCGGCAGCCGGCGGCCATCGCCGCCTCCGCGCCCAACTGCGCCAGGGTGCCGGCCACCGCGGCCATGGGCCCGAGGCCGGTCAGCTCGGCGGCCACGGCCATGCGGCGGGCCACCTCGGGGGCGTCATCCAGGAGGATCACCGGCACCAGGGCGGTCAGGAACTCGGGGTGGCGGCCGATATAGCGCTCGAGCTGGCGCCGCTCCTCGACCACGGTCCGGGTCACCAGGTCAAAGGCCGAGCAAGCGATTCGCAGGTTGGTTTCCTTCCAGGAAAAGGAGCGGTAGACGCGCATGGCGATGGAATGAAGGCTCCTTGTTTTTTTTTATATGAACGTAAAAACGGCGGTTGAGGAGACCAGCATTCGTGCAATTTCCTTTTAGATCGATAGAACTGCACCTATTTCGTTTATCGAGGCCTTGTCAGCAATATGACGTCATTCCGGCGCAGGCCGGAATCCAGAACGTGCTGTTCTCTTGTGTGAAACGTTCTGGACCCCGGCGCATGCCGGGGTGACGGAACTGCCGATTTTAGGTTCATTGTTCGTTGTGGCTGGTCAATGTGGTCCAGCCATGTGCTGGTCAGAACGCCGAGGAGCAGGCGCCGAAGGGGCAGGCGGCGATGCAGGCCAGACACTCGATGCAGCTGTCCTCGGTGAAGGTGACGGTCCGGGTGGCCCGGTCAATGATCGACAGCGCCCCGGTCGGGCAATGGACCACACAGGCGCCGCAATGGACGCAGCGGCCCGGATCCCAGTGCACCCCCTTGTTGCCGGCATGGATGATGACGTCGAAGGTGCCGAGAAAGGCGAAGGCCCGATCGATGTTCTCCTGGGTGCCGGTCACCTCCAGGCTGAGGTAGCCTTCCTCCTCGGGCGTCACTTTGGCGCGGAAGATGTTGACGATCAGGTCGAAATCCTTGACCAGCTGGTAGACGATCGGCTTCTCGGTTTCGCTCTTGGGAAAATAAAGATAGACTTTTTTGTTGATCATCTGGCCGGCCCCGCAATGTTCAATGATTTCATGCCCTGACCCAGCGGCAGCCGCTGACTGGGCTCGGACAGCAGAAAATGGCCGTCCTTGATCTCGCTCTTCAGCAGGTTGCAGATCTTGAGCGCCTTGTTGTAGGAGGAAAGCGAGGTCACCGGTACCTTCTTGCCCAGCAGCTCCACCTCGCCGGAACGCAGTTGCTCGTAGTTGAACCGGGCCAGGACCTTGCCGGTCTTCTCCGGATAATCCACCGAATAATCGATGACGCAGGCCTGGATGTCCCGGTCGCGGACCGTGGTCCGCCGCAGGATCTCGGGGTTGAGGATGGGGATGGGGATGCCCACCCCGAGAGCCAGCGACACGCCGTAGCCCTTGAAGCTGGTGCCGCGAACGAACTCGGGCAGCATCTCCTTCATGTTGGCGCTCAAGGCGAGCGTTCCGGCCCCCTCCACCGGCACGCCGTTATCGCCGCGCTCCACCAGGGAGCAATGCTGCGTTCCCTGGGCGTAGACGATGCCGCGCGCCCCGGCCAGCCAGACGCTGGTGCCGACGCCGATGGTCTCGTACAAGGGGTCGTTCAACAGCGGCGCCAACTGCCCGGCTGAGCAGTAGGTCATGTTGCGCATCTTGGCCCGGAGGATGCCGAGGTAGGTGTAGATCCGCTTGTCCGAGCAATTGACCGCCACATTGTAATTCTGGTAGCAGTTGCGCGGGTTGACCATGATCGCCTGGTTGAGGTCGTTGATGTCGAACAGGGTCCGGATCTCGCGGCGGGGATAGTCGTCGGTGCCGTAGGAGAGCCCGAACAGTTGCAGCTTCTTGCCGGCCACCAGGTCCTCGATCACGTGACCGCCGCCGTAGCGGAACTCGCCGGGGTGGTACATGTTGGCCGGGTCGTTATGGCGCAGTTGGGTGGCGCCGAGGTAGACGTCGACCGCGGCCACGCCGCAGTAGGCCGAGACATCGTTGATCCAGGCCTCGGAGATGCGCATCTTGGGCTTGCTGTGCCCGAAATTGAGGAAGCAGCCGGAGGAGCACATCGGGCCGAAGGTGGCGGTGGTGACCACGTCCACCTCCTTGGCCGCGGCCTCCAGGCCCCGTTTGTCGACATAATCGATCACCTCTTCGGCCGTCAGCACCACGGCCTTGCCAGAGGCAATTTTTTCGTTGATTTCCGCGTAGGTCTTGATCATGGCGCATCGCTCACAGGTAGGTTCATCGGAAAGCGCTTACTATAGGACGAATGGAAAAAAACAGCAAGTTGGCGGAGCAGCGGGGCGCGAAAAAGAACGCGGGCGAACCGCCCGCCTTCCTGCTTGTGTCCAGCGGGCAAAATCGGGTATTGATAGAAATTTCCGAAAATATTCCTTCCAGGAGGAACCCACTATGCACGCACCCAAGGATTTCACCCGGTTCAATCCCCGAATCAGCCTGCAAGCGGACGGCAAAGCCTATGCCGTCTATTCGATCAGAACCCTGGAAACCCTGGGCTACGGCCCGATCGAGCGCTTGCCCTATTCCCTGCGGATTCTCCTGGAAAATCTGCTCCGTCAACACCCCAAGGGCCTGGCGAGCGAAGCGGACATCGACAATCTGGCCTCCTGGCGCCCCGGCGCGATCCGGGATGGAGCCATCCCCTTCATGCCCGCCCGGGTGATCCTCCAGGATTTCACCGGCGTTCCGGCCCTGGTCGACCTGGCGGCGATGCGCGCGGCCCTGGCGAGGGGCGGCGGCGATCCCGCCACCATGAACCCTTTCATCCCGGTGGATCTGGTCATCGATCACTCCATCCAGGTGGACCGGGCCGGCGATGCCGAGGCCCTGGCGGTGAACACCGGCCTGGAGATGGCGCGCAACCGCGAACGCTACACCATGCTCCACTGGGGGCAGCGGGCCTTTGAAAATTTCCGGGTGGTGCCGCCGGGCAGCGGCATCGTCCACCAGGTGAATCTCGAATTCCTGGCCCCGGTGGTGACCACCGGCGAGGAGGCGGGCGCGCCGGTGCTCTATCCGGACAGTGTGCTGGGCACCGATTCCCACACCACCATGATCAACGGCCTGGGGGTCATGGGCTGGGGCGTGGGCGGCATTGAGGCGGAGGCGGTCCTGCTCGGCCAACCCTATTCCCTCCAGATTCCTGAAGTGGTGGGCGTGCGCCTTGGCGGCACCCTGCGGCCCGGCACCACCGCCACCGACCTGGTCCTGACCATCACCCGCTTCCTCCGCGCCAAGGGGGTGGTCGGCCGCTTCGTCGAGTTCTTCGGGCCGGGCCTGGCTTTCTTAAGCCTGCCCGACCGGGCGACCATCGCCAACATGGCCCCGGAATACGGCGCCACCATGGGTTTCTTCCCGGTGGACGGGGAGACCCTGCGCTACCTCCGGGCCAGCGGCCGGCCCGCGCATCTGGTCGATCTGGTGGAGCGCTACTGCCGGGAGCAGGGGTTCTTCTTCGTCCCGGACAGCCGCGAGCCCGACTACTCGGTGGTCTACGACATCCTGCTCGACGAGGTCGTTCCCAGCCTGGCCGGACCCAAACGGCCCCAGGATCTGCTGCCGCTGGCCGGGGTGCGCGCCGATTTCTTCACCCAATTCGCTCAGCAACTTCCCCAGGAACCGCCTCCACCGGAGGCTGGCAACATGAACGGTTGCTCCTGCTGCGCGCCCAGTCCGGCAGTCACCGCTGCAACCCCGGGATGCGGCGTGCCCCTGACCAATGGCGCGGTGGTGATCGCGGCCATCACCAGCTGCACCAACACCTCCAACCCGGACGTGATGATCGGCGCCGGTCTGCTGGCCCGCAAGGCCCGGGCCCGCGGCCTGACTCCCAAACCCTGGGTCAAGACCAGCCTGGCCCCCGGTTCCCGGGTGGTCACCCGCTACCTGGAGCAGAGCGGACTCCTGCCCGACCTCGAAGCCCTGGGATTCCACGTGGTCGGCTACGGCTGCACCACCTGCATCGGCAACTCCGGGCCGCTGGCCGATGAGATCGCGGCGGCCATCAAGGAGCGGAATCTGGTGGTGGCGGCGGTGATCAGCGGCAACCGCAACTTCGAAGCGCGCGTCCATCCCCAGGTCCGGGCCAACTATCTGGCCTCGCCGCCCCTGGTGGTGGCCTACGCCCTGGCGGGCACGGTGCTGATCGATCTGGAACAGGAGCCGTTGGGGACTGATGCCCAGGGCAACCCGGTCTTTCTGCGCGAGATCTGGCCGAGCAGCGACGAGATCCGGGCCACGGTGCACCAGAGCCTCACCCCCGGCCTGTTCACCGCCAGCTACGGTTCGATCTTCACCGGCGACGCCCAATGGAATGCATTGCAGGGGGGCAGCGGCCAGCTCTATCAATGGGATCCGGATTCCTCCTACATCCGCGAACCACCCTTTTTCCAAAACCTGGCCCCGGAACCGCCGCCCATCGCCGACATCGAGGGAGCCCGCATCCTGGCCCTGTTCGGCGATTCGATCACCACCGACCACATCTCGCCGGCCGGTTCGATCGGTCCCCAGACCCCGGCGGGCCTCTATCTCCAGGAGTTGGGGATCACGCCGGCGGATTTCAACAGCTACGGCTCCCGGCGCGGCAACCACGAGGTGATGCTGCGCGGCACCTTCGCCAATATCCGCATCAAAAACCGGATGGTGGCGCGGGAGGGCGGCTGGACCCAGCTCTGGCCCGAGGGCACGGAGATGCCGATCTATGATGCGGCCATGCGCTACCAAGAGGCGGGTACGCCGCTGGTGGTCCTGGCCGGCAAGGACTACGGCACCGGCTCGTCGCGCGACTGGGCGGCCAAGGGGACCATGCTCCTTGGGGTGAAGGCGGTGCTCGCCGTGTCTTTCGAGCGCATCCACCGCTCCAACCTGGTGGGCATGGGGGTGCTGCCGTTGCAATTCCCCGAGGGGACGGATACCGCCACCCTGGTCTTGGAGGGCAACGAAATCATCAGCGTGCGCGGTCTCGAGGGCACACTCAAGCCAGGGCAAACGGTGGAGCTGCACATCGACCGGGCCGACGGCCGCCGCCGGATTATTCCGGTAGTCCTCCGCCTTGATAATGCCACGGAAATCGGCTACTACCAGCAAGGCGGCATCCTCCACAAGGTACTCCGGCAACGGCTGCAGGGGCGGTAATCCCAGCCTTTGGAAAGGGGTGCCCGAGCATTGCCACGAGAGAACCTGCAATATCCCATGGCCGCAATCGTCCTCACCACCATCAACGCCCGCTACATCCACGCCAGCCTCGGCCTGCGCTGGCTGTACGCCAACCTGGGCGGGCTGCAGCCGCAGGCCCGCATCCAGGAATTTTGCCTCTCCGACCAGGTGGGCGAGATCGCTGAAGCCATCCTGGCAAACGAGCCGGCAATCGTCGGCATCGGGGTCTACATCTGGAACGCGGCCGAGGTGCGGCAACTGGTGGGGGTGCTCAAACGGGTGGCGCCGCATACGAAAATCATCCTCGGCGGGCCGGAGGTCAGCCATCTGCCGCTGCGGGTCGATCTGGGCGAGGCCGATTATCTGATCCAAGGGGAAGGGGAGCACACCTTTCGCGAGCTGTGCTCGGCGCTGCTGACCGGATCGCCACCTGCGGAACGGATCATCCTTGCCGGTGCGGTCGAGGTCGAAACCCTGGCCATGCCCTACCGATTCTACACCGACGAGGACCTGGCCCACCGCTTGCTCTATGTCGAGGCCGCGCGCGGCTGCCCCTTTACCTGCGAATTCTGCCTCTCCTCCATCGACCGGCGGGTTCGCCCCTTTCCCCTCGCTCCGTTCCTGGAGGCACTCGAACATCTCTGGCAGCGGGGGGCGCGCACCTTCAAGTTCGTGGACCGCACCTTCAACTCCAACCCGGCTGCCGCCGGCCATATCCTCGATTTTTTCCTCGCCAAGGAGCCGCCCTTTCACGCCCATTTCGAGGTCATCCCCGACCATTTTCCGGAAAATCTCAAGGAACGGCTGCAACGCTTCCCCGCCGGCACCCTGCAACTGGAGGTCGGCATCCAGACCCTGGATGCGCAGACCGCGGCCGCCATCAGCCGCAGGCTCGATTTCGACCGGATCAAAGAGCATCTCGCCTTCCTTGCCGCCGAGACCATGGCCCATCTCCATGTCGACCTGATCATCGGCCTGCCCGGCGAATCGATCGAGCAATTCGGCCACAACCTCAACACCCTGGCCGCCCTGACCTGGGGCGAGATCCAGATCGGCATCCTCAAGAAACTCTCCGGCACCGCCATCAACCGCCACGACCGGCATTACGGCATGGTCTACTCGCCGGAGCCGCCCTATGCCATTCTGCAGAACAATCTCATTCCTTTTGCCCAGATGCAGGAGATGAAGCGGCTGGCCCGCTTCTGGGACCTGGTGTACAACAGCGGCAATTTCCGCCGCACCGCGCCGCTGCTCTGGCCGGACGGTGATGTGTTCTCCGGGTTTCGCGATTTTTGCGGCTGGCTCTACGGCCAGACCCGCGCCACCTGGCAGATCGGCCTGCCGCGCCTG
>Ga0074195_1002242_pt1 | contig 22524 bp, 15 predicted proteins | sample EPASupsiteHSE623_FD_64525 | JGI IMG/M metagenome (GOLD analysis project Ga0074195, IMG submission 64525) | Bioremediated contaminated groundwater from EPA Superfund site, New Mexico - Sample HSE6-23 | ecosystem: Environmental > Aquatic > Deep subsurface > Groundwater > Contaminated ...
GCCCATACCTGTCGGGCGGGAGCAGCCCGTATGCCAATTTCTCCAATCCGGTTTACAGCAAGATGAGTGCAGGACAGGAAAACGGAACGGGTTCTTCAGTAACCGGAGAGGCCTATGTGGACTATAAACTCACCTTCCTGAACGACCACCGGCTGGAGCTGATGGCCGGAGCAAGCAGACAGTATACCGGGTTAAGGGCGACAGCTGCAAATTCTGCCGCCAACGACCGCGGATCGGCAAATGCATTAAATCCGATCCCGGCCTTCGACAACTACTACCGGCCAAATGTCTGGGGCGCTGCCCTCGTCCTGGGAACCGGATACTTTGACGAAAATACCTTTGAATCGGCATTTGCCCGTTTGAATTACTCCTATAAAAGCAAGTATATCTTCATGGCTTCCATGCGTCGAGATGGTTCATCCAGATTCGCACCCGACGGCCGCTGGGGGATCTTTCCGGCAGTTTCAGGCGCATGGAGGCTCACTGAAGAATCGTTTATGAAAGAATTTAGCTGGTTGAATGAATTTAAGCTGAGAGCCAGTTATGGAATATCAGGGAACGATCAGTTTCAAAATTATGCCTGGCAGGGAACAGTTGTCTATAATAACCTGTATACCTATGCTCCCGTTTCCAACGGCGGTTCCGGAACCGGCAGGGTGGTCGAGCCCAGCACGATCGAAAACAAAAACCTGAAGTGGGAAACGAACGAACAGATCGACTTAGGTATCGACCTGGGTCTTGTCAATAGCCGGATCAACTTACAGGCCGATTATTTTATCCGGAATACGAAAGACATGCTCCTGTACCGTAGTTTACCGCTCGAAAACGGAATCAGCTCCAATATTTTCGACAATATCGGGAATATGACCAACAAGGGAATTGAGCTCACCTTAAATACGGTCAATATCAAATCGAAAGACTTCAGCTGGTCTTCGGACATTACATTTACAAAAGTTTCAAATAAGGTTAAAAAGGTGTTTACATCGACGGGCGATATCAAGCTGGAAGCCGGCACTTCCGGATCAGGTTTCGAATCCGGGATCCGGATTACCGAAGGGCGTCCCATGTTTGAAATATACTCCTATAAGGTACTTGGAAATTTTGAAACCCAGGAACAATTAACCACTTATCCCCGGCCAAATAATGCAGTCATCGGTGATCCGATGATCGAAGATTACAAGAAGGATAAACAGATCAATACGGACGATTTACAACCCATGGGGCATGCCCTCCCCGACTTTACTTATGGTGTTTCAAATACGTTCAGATTTAAAAATATCGACCTGAGTGTTCTGATCGAGGGCAGCCACGGCGCTTCGAAAATCGTCACGGCACTCCGCCAGGCGGCGCTTATGCGGAGCTCAGAAAATACCATCCGTGAATTCTATGATGACCGCTACGTACAGGGTGAAACCGGACATCATTTTGCATATGCTTCAACCGGGGTAACCGGAGCTCGTCACTGGAACATGTCGTATTTCATTTTTGATGCTTCTTATGTGCGCATCAAAAACATCGTGCTGGGTTATGATCTCAAGGAAAGTCTTACCTCTAAACTGAAAGTCGAAAGCTTACGATTGACTTTAGGCGTTCAAAACCTGTTTACATTGACCAACTACCCCTTATATAACCCTCAGGCCAACAATTATGAAGGAGCTCCGGGTTCGGCCCAGTTCGGAGTCGACATGGGTCAATACCCACTCCCAAGAATCTATACATTCGGATTAAATCTAACTTTTTAAGTTTAAACGCTATGAAGAAATATACGAACTATCCATCGCTGTTAATCGTACTGATCATGATTTTCACCGGCTGTGACGATTCCTTTTTGGAACTGTCTCATCCCGGACGATTGACTTATGACAAATTTTACACGACTGAAGCTGACTTTCAGGCTTCCCTGAACGCGTGCTATTTCTCTTTAAAAAGTCAGGTCAACCTGCTGCCGGCCTACAACGATCTTACGACCGATAATACGTTCCTCAACAGCTACAATGCGACTTCCGATATCTACTTTTTCGACAGTAACAATGTGCCGACGAATTCCTCTACAATAAAAAATTTCTGGCAGGCCGCTTACCGGACAATTATGCTGGCCAATAAGGTAATCAGTGAGATTGGAGAAACAGATATCCCCGAAAATACAAAAAAAGTCTTTACCGGTGAGGCGAAATTCATTCGGGCCTATACGTATTTCAATCTGGTACGTATTTTTGGTGGGGTCCCCAAATACGACCAGGAAATTAAAGACATCAATCAGTTCTATACTGTGCCCCGCTCATCGAAAGAAGAAATCTATGAATTTATCATCAGCGATCTGACCGATGCACTGACTATTGATTCGGACAGGACTCCGCAACAGCTTGTTTCCGCCAAAGGAAAAGCAAATTCAATGGCTGCAAAAGCGCTACTGGGGAAAGTTTACCTGCAAAAACTGGACTATGGAAACGCTGCTACTCAGTTGGGAGGCATCATTTCGAACGGCGGATCGTCGCTTGAACCCGATCTGAATAAAATTTATGACGCACAGCAGCCCTTCAATGGCGAAATCATTTTTGCCGTCAACTATGAGCGGGTAACCGGACAAAACAGCCCTTTCACCAACTGGACGCTTCCTAAGTTTTCAAGGAATATCCTTCCCAAGGTTACTTCAAGCGACAACGGGAACGGCGATTACAATATCGAGCCTTCCCTGCTCGCAAAATTCTTACCGGACGATAAACGCAGAAAGCTGATCGATTCGGCCGATATCGTCCAGGGGAGCTCGACAATCAGGTATTATTATTCGAAAAAATATTTAGACCTGGGAACTACTTCTGATGGTTATTCGGCTTCTGACTTTATCGTGCTTCGTTATGCTGATGTTTTACTCATGTATGCCGACGCATTGAATCAAACCAATAAAACTGCTGATGCTTATCCATACATTAACGAAGTAAGAAACCGGGCCGGATTGCCCGATCTTCCCACTGGTTATAATAAAGATCAGATGAACAACGCCATTTCAAATGAGCGTCAGCTGGAGTTCGTTCTGGAGGGTGATCGTTGGTTTGACTTGTCATTCAGGGGATTTGCCTATTTAAAGAATACGTTGAATAGTGCAGCACCGCATTCCTATAATCAAAAAACGGCAACCATTGAAGATAAAGAGGAATTATTTCCGATCCCTGCAGATCAGGTTCTTTTAAAACCTGGAGTTCTCATACAAAATACGGGTTATTAATAATGAAAGAAAATCGGGTTTTAGAGAATCCTGATTAAAAGATTCTTTAAAACTCCGTTTCCAGCTTATGATTCATGAGATTAGTTTCCTCGGTACAAAAGGCGACGTATATATTTTCTCTGCAGGTTCCACTCTGTTGGAGCAATACTAAAAAGCACGATTACTAATGCAAAGTTTATGATCGATGTCGTACAATAGATTTTTACAAGCGAAATATCAGTTAGTCCTGTTGATTGCGCTGACCATTCATTCAGCAGCATTTGCAGGCGAAAAATTCAAACTCGGGGACTTCGCGGTTCCTCTGGAACGGGTAACGTCAAGCCCGGCCCACATATGGGTTACAAGCGGGTTTACCACAGTCAATCCTGAAAACCATACTGTCATGGGCGTAAACGAGTTCCATGCTCCTCCCCTCTCCGCAAAAAATTTCAATTTAAGGATCAATCTGGTCGCCGGCTCTGCGCTCATTCCGGATAACGGGAGTTTTGGGAAAGGAGATGTTGGACTGGTGTATGCGGAAGGGACCTGGCTTTTGCATAAGATCATCCGGAAAGGGACTTATTATCATCGAAAAAATGGGCAACTGGTTTCATTGGGAGTGACCTCCGAATTAATTCCATTGCCCGGGCAGGCTGGTTTTGTTGAGAAAATAAGCATCAGGAACAGGACCGGCAGTCCGTTGAGAATAAGCTTAATACCTGAGATAACCCCGGGGAGTCCTTCCGATATTCCCCTGGAAAGCTGGGGATTTTCAACTCCTTTTTCAAATGCATCCAAAGCAATACAATCTTCCATCGATACGTGGTCAAGCAACCTGGTAAACATAAAGATTTACAGAGAAAATGCCGAAACAGAAATTATGCCTGGTCAGATTGCTGTCAGTTATTTTACCATTCTGATCAACAGAGTTGGCGGAAAATTCCCGGAAAAAACAGATGGAAAAATGCTGGAAGAAGGTGCACTGCGGGCGGCCGAAAAAAGACTGGCAACCTACATGAAAAACATCCCTTCACTTGACAGTAATATCGATGGACTAAACGATTATTACAAACGTTCACTGGTAAGCGGAATGGTTTGCATTTGGGAAAATCCCGCTTACGTGCTGAATCCCTTTCTTTCAACCGGAGGCATTGACGGGGGTGCAACCTGCGCTTACGTCTGGGATATCGCAGGATATGTTCCTCAAATGTCCACGCTGATGCTGGACTCGTCCATTATAAAGGTAGCGGAAAAAATGGCGGAAATCAATCTTGGAAAATATTATGCCTGTACATTAAACGGAGCGGGTGTTGGAGTAAAATATTCCTACAGTCCCTGGTCTTTCACAAAACTGGTCTCCACCATTTTCAAGTTCATGGGCCCTCAAAAAAGACTTTTTGAATCTGCAAAGACCTTGATACTGAATGATGAAAAGCATGCTTCCGGAAACCACCTCATCGATTACGGACTTCAGCATAACCTGCTGGAAATGCGTAGTACAGGATGGGAGCATTTCGTGGTAAGTCCCAACGCAGAACGAAGCTGGTGCCTCAATCAATTGTCGGCGATGGGGAACCTGATCAGCTACCCAAATCAGGAACTGCAAAGCTGGAAGGACCAGGCAAACACGATCACGCAATCGATACAAAACGAGCTGTGGGATAATAAAGTAAAATGGTTTGCATCCGTTTATCCCGATGGTTTCAGAGATTTTGTCTACTCCATCCAGACCTATGATGCTTTGCGCGCGGGTACTTGTACCCCTAAAATGGAAGAGGCTTTGGTTTCTCACCTCAGGGACGGTGCATTTTTGGGAGATTTTGGCATTACCAGTATCTCGAAGGAAGACAGCCTTCATTATGAAGTAATCGATACCGATTGGTCGGGCGGCGGCGCATACACCGGTGACGGTCCCCAGTTAGCCCTCATTTTGTATGAAAGAAATAACCCGGATCTGGCCTGGAACATTCTGCAACGTCATTTGTGGATGGGAAAACACATGGTCTATTATCCCCAGGAACATTTTACAGACAAACCCTTAAGTCCTGATCATAAGCGCGCCAACATTGTTTCAGGCCTGGCGGGCGCAGAAACAATCCTTTTCGGATTAATCGGCTTTCAGCCTCAGTTCGACGGACAGTTGTTTATTCATCCACAACCGCCGGTAAAGGGAGAACTTAAAATAAAAGGCTTCGTCTTTCGCAATCAGACATTTGATGTGGAATTGTCATCTCTGAAAATGACCATTTATAAAAACGGTGAAATCTGTTATCGGGGCAAGCCGAAAAGGACCAGAATTTTATAACAGGATCAATCAATCACCATCATCGACTCAAACAAGTGCCCTAAAAAGCACTTGAGAAACTTAAATAAGATCATTAGAAATAGCCGTTACCCTAACTTGCTCCGGCAGGATAACACAAAAAGCAAAGAGTGGCAAACATTAAAACTTGTCGCTCTTTTTTGTTTGATCCTTTATTAAAACTTTTTCATCTTTCACTTGCAAATAAAAAATTATTGTCTATTTTTGCAGTGTACTAGTTCACTATAACAGTAACTAATTTAACAGTGATGATTGAAATTAAGAACCTGAATTTTCGGTACGGAAAACAGCCAAACCTTTTTAACGGTCTGACGCTCTCGGAAGGAGCCGGAAGCATTGTCGGACTGCTCGGGAAAAACGGAGCAGGCAAGTCCACGCTGCTCAAGCTGATCACCGGCCTGCTGGCCACCTCCAACGGGACGCTTTCGGTCATGGGTGAAACGCCCTCAAAACGCCATCCCTCGTTTTTGGAAGAAGTGTACTTCATTCCCGAAGAGTACAGCTTGCCCCCGGTCAGGATCAGCGGGTTTATAAACGCACAAGCTCCCTTTTATCCTCGCTTTGACCGGGAAAAGCTGCAGCAAATTCTGGCCGACTTTGAGTTAAACACGAACAGTTTCCTTACGAAACTGTCGTACGGACAGCGGAAAAAATTTCTGATCGCTTTCGCGCTTTCCACCAACTGTAAGCTGCTGGTACTGGACGAGCCAACCAACGGACTCGATATACCTTCAAAATCGATTTTCAGGAGAGTCGTGGCCAGTTCACTGAGTGAGGACCAGCTGGTACTGATTTCAACCCATCAGGTAAAAGATGTGGAAAACCTGATCGACAAAATCCTGGTGATTGATCAGGGGAAGATCATCTTTAACCGGAATTTGTGGGATATATCAGAGCAATATGCTTTTACAACCGTACCCGCCCCGGAAGGAACGGAAAGTATTTACAATGAAGTGGCTCCGGGCGGATATAAAATCATAAAACCTGCAAGGGAAACGCGCACGGAAGTCGATATCGAGCTTCTCTTCAATGCAACCATTAACGGAATTAAACTTAATTAAGCCTCACGCCATGAAAACAAATCAACTATTCAGTTTAAAACGTTTTTGGACTTATGCCGTCAGCAGTCTTACCTTACACTACAGACAATTGCTATTGATGACAGGAGCCGTGGCTGCCGGACTGGTTCTGCTCCTTTCTTTTCTTATGTTCGTGAATCGCAACTGGAGTGCAAATCATTGGTTTCCATTTCTCACTTTTGTTGTACCTGTTGCCGGTCTGCTCTACGTGGGATCGGCTTTCCCTGACCTGCGCTCAAGGGAAAAAACCATCGGGTTTCTGATGACCCCGGCATCTTCGTTTGAGAAATTCCTCTACGAATTCATTGAACGGATTGTCTTTTTTTGTGTCCTCTTCCCGATCCTTCTTTATGCGGTCGGGAACCTCACACTCAGAATGATCTGGGTGATCAAGAATGCCATGAATATTCCTTTCAGCGCGGAATCTTTACTTTACGGGCACTTTTTTGAAAAAGTGGCGATCGAAGAAGCACAACACTTACTTGTTTTAGGCGTATTTTCTGCCCTTTCCCTTGCCTTTGCAGGCGCTACGGTATTCCGGAAACTTCCCTTAGTAAAAACAATCATCTTTGTATGTATGGTACTTTTCTCAATTGTGGGGTATTTCGTTCTTATTTTTGAAAGGATGCACCTAAATCGACCCTGGCTGGAGCCGTACCTCGAGAACCTTGGGGAACAGAAGATATTCACATTATTTGCTATCCTGCTTGGCGTCTTTATCCTGACCATTCTTAGCTTTGCTTACTTCAAGCTTAAAGAAAAGGAGGTATCATAATGGAATTCAGGGACTCCAAGGGAATTTTCCAGCAAATTGCCGACAATATCTGCGAGAAGATTATCTCGGGTGAATATTCGGTTCTCAGCAAAATTCCATCCGTGCGCGAACAAGCCGCCAAAGTAGGGGTAAACCACAACACCATTATGCGTACTTATATGGAATTACAACGTGAAAATATCATCAGCAACCAGCGGGGCATTGGGTATTTTGTTACAGAAGAAGCCCCCCGGCGCATCCTTCAACTGCGTAAAGACGAATTTTTCAGGCACGAAATGCCCGAATTCATTCGCCAGGTCAAGCTTTTAAACCTGACACAAGAAGAGCTAAAACCTTTGTTCGATCAATTAAAACAACAGCCATGAAAGGAACATGTTGCTTCACAACGCCCAAGAGCAGTACACTAATTTCCAGCAACATGGAGTTCCATATTACTATTAAAAAACAAATTCCTACAGTATGAAAACCAGCAGTATCATATTCATTTCCTTTTTCAGCGTGATTTCATTATTCATGCTTTCGCTCACTATTCAAACAAAGAACCCGTCGGATCATGCTTACCGGGAGCCAAATCACGAAAGCTACGCCTTGCCTGCTTTTTCACACCTGGTTATCAAAGAAGGATGTAACGTACGGCTGGATGAAGGTCCTTCCGATTCACTACAGGTCGATTATCCCCGTGAACTGAAACTGGAGCATCCGGTGTATTCGGTAAACGGAGATACGCTGATCATTGAAGCATCCCCCCGTGGTGAAGCTTTTTTCACAAGCCTGTCGTGCAACAATCTGAAATCACTCCGCATCACCAGCGCCGAGTTGAACGTGTCGGGACTGAGCTGCTCCAGGCTCAAAATTGACCAGATAAGCAGCCGCATTTATATTGATTCCTCTTCAAGTCTCGATACGCTCACGTTGCACAGCATTGATTCGCATTACCGGACAGATCTGAAAAGAATGAAATCTGCACAGGTATTGCTGGAGAAGTCCAACGCTGAATTCTGGGGCGGAACCATCGAAGAAATGAGCGCCGAAATACGCGACACGTCCACCCTCAATTTGAGCAAAGTACTTTTGTCGAATGTCAAATCGGATGAATCGAGCAGTTACCGTGTACAATAATCAATGATTCTGTTTGCAGACGGAAATCTAATAATCTGTTAACACAAAAACAATTTTTGAAACACGAAGAATAACGACCTTTGCCCGCGAATAAGATTGATTGATGATGGAGATTTCAACAAACATCAGCCATCTTCTCCTTAAGCGGGTTCGGTGGGCTGTATTTTCCTTTTATTTTCTGCAAGGTTTATGTTTTTCAAGCTGGGCAAGCAGGATCCCCGATATTAAAACAACCCTCGGACTGAATGATGCTGCCTGGGGAACCATCCTGTTGATGATCCCGCTTGGACAAATCATCGGCATGATGTTTTCGGGCCTGCTGGTCACAAAACTGGGTAGTAAACGGATCCTTCGCTTTGCCATCGTGGGTTATTGCATCAGCCTGATCGCGATTGGATCGGCCGGAACCGAGTTCGCTTTGCTTGCCGGTCTGATCGTATTTGGATTCTTTGGTAACTTTTGCAACATAGCGGTCAATACACAAGGTGTTACGATCGAGTCCATGTACAACAAGCCCATCATGGCTTCTTTTCACGGCGGATGGAGCTTCGCAGGGCTGGTAGGCGGAGCTGTTGGTTTGATCATGACTTCGTCGGGAATTACCCCCTTATTCCACTTTACCCTGATCGCCCTGCTTGTCATCATGGGCTCCGCTTTCAATATCGGATATCTTCAGCCTGACATGCGACGGTCTGAAAAGACAAATGAGATCAAAATAAAAAAGAAGCCCGAATTATTTTTGTTCTGGCTGGGAGTCCTGGCATTTTGCGGGATGGCGGCTGAAGGCGCCATGGCCGACTGGAGCGGTCTGTATCTGAAAGATATTGTCCTGATGCCGCATCACCTCGCTCCTCTTGGATTGACCATGTACATGGTCACCATGGCTACCGGTCGTTTCTTCGTCGACAGGTTTACGCATCGTTGGGGTCGCAAAAACGTGCTGCAGGGAGGCGGAACCTTAATTTTTCTTGGTCTTTCCCTGGCTGTGATCTATCCCCATCCTGTTCTCACCTTAATCGCCTTCATGATTATTGGATTGGGAACCGCCGGCATTGTGCCGACCGTGTACAGCGTTGCCGGACAAAAAACAAAGATCCCTACCGGATTTGCGCTGACCATCGTATCCAGCATCAGTTTTCTTGGGTTCCTGCTGGGACCTCCCCTGATCGGATACATTTCGAATGCCACCAGTCTTCGCCATTCCTATGCGCTGATCGGACTGGCAGGTATCGGCATCGTTTTTTTGGCGTCCCGGTTAAAAGTACTGAAATCCGGAATGAAATAAACAGCATCAGCTTCACGCAATAGTCCGGCAGACAATTTCACAGGAAACCGACCGTATGAACGATCGGTTTCCTGTGATTCCGGGCGCCTATCGCAGGCTACTGTAGCAAAGCTGAATAGCCTGAAGCGATGAAACGGGAGTGCATTCAACCGGCTGAACATTGTTTTCCATACAGTTGGCAAAATAAGCAATCTCATTATAATAGCCCCGGTTCACATCACCTGCCGTTACCTCTCTTTTCCCAATATGATCGGCAATCGTGATCACATCTCCTTTAAAGGTGGTGTATTGAATACTCGCTTCCTCAAACTGTGCCATGTAACCCGCCTGGAAGGGAAATCCGGCATGGAAAATATTCCCGCCTTCTATTTTCACCTGAACATTTTTGTCACTGTAAAACCATTGGGCACTGATGTAGTCATGTCTGCTTAAGCCGCCGGGCAGATAGCTACATTTTATTTCTGAAGGCAGCCCAAGGACATAATTGCAAAAATCAATATCATGGATCACAAGGTCAAACAATGCGCCTCCTGATGCTCCTTTTACCTGACGGTCTTTCCATTGGCCCCAGGCGGGAATTCCCGAAAATCTCGACAAGGAAAGAAACCGCAGCTCGCCGAATTCTTCTGAATCGATCCACTGTTTCAGTTTTTGATAAGGCGACATAAATCTGACCACATGCCCAACCATAAGAACTTTCTGTCTCTCCTCAGCCAGGCCAATCAATTCCTCTGCCAGGCTCACGTCCAGGCAGAAGGGCTTCTCAAGGAAAACATGCAGATTCTTCAGGAGCGCTTTCTTTGCCATTTCATAATGCAGGTCGGTATGCACACAAATATGGACAGCATCCAGCTCTTCTTTATCCAGACATTCATCCAGGCTGGAATATCGTCTGATATTCTTTAAGTCGGCAGGATCAATCCGGCCTGTCCGGAAGTTCCCTTCCGCCGAAAACAGGTTTCTTTCGGCGCTTTCCAGATTTTTATCAGTGATCGCTACCAGTTGCAGATCTTTATTCTCCAGAATATTTAAAGCATGGGTCATCCCCATAAACCCAAAACCGGCTACCGCTACTCGCTTCATATCCATTTTTTTTAATTAAACCGCCCTGCAAATCATAGTTACAGGGCGGTTTACAGTATACTTATCTGCTTTTTTCGAAGTAAAACTCCCAAACGAACCTTTTGTTACAGGCTGTCACCAAAGTCCTGACGGAATTTAGCAACCAGTTTATCGACCCAGTCACCAATTGGTTTCAATTTACCTACAAAAAAGCGAAGTACCGGAGGTTCTTCACTCCACTCCAGTCCGCCGATCAGCTCCCGATTATCGTACAGCCACTGGAGCCGGTCTTCCAGGTATTTGACCTGTGATAACGTGAATACCCGCCGGGGAAAGGCCAGACGAAGCAATTCAACGTCAGCTAAAATATCATTCCCATCCGCATCGCGGACGCTCGATATCGTTCCACGTTCCATTCCGCGAACTCCGGAAGCAACATAAACAGCAGCGGCCAGAGCGCCTGCAGGATACTGTGTTTGCGGAACATGAGGGATGAACTCGCTGGCATTCAGATGGCATCCCAGACCCCCGGCAGGGGTAACAACAGGAATACCGCGTTTTACAAGCGCATCAACCAGATATTTAATGAATGTGGGCGAATGACTGATCATGTCAAAATCGAGCGTTTCGTACAAGCCCACTGCCATGGCTTCAATTTCACGCACACTCATTCCGCCATAAGTCAAAAAACCTTCAAAAAGCGGCACGAGATCACGCATCTGCATATAAATATCACGATTATTCGTGCATATGCCTCCGCCACGGGTACAGCTCACTTTTCGTCCTGAGAAGTAGGTAAAGTCAGAATAGCTTACCATTTCATGAAGGATTTCCTTAATCGATTTATTCTGATACCCTTCTTCCCTGATTTTGATAAAATACAGGTTTTCGTTTACCAAACTAAGATCGATCAAAAGCTTGATATGATTCGCTTTGGCTATTCCTGAAACTTCGCGAAGGTTTGCCATTGAGAATGGCTGACCTCCAATCAGGTTGGTACCTGCTTCGAAACGGATGTAGGGAATATTGTCTGCACCCCATTTCTCAATCGACTTCTTGAGTTTGTTTACATCCATGTTTCCTTTAAAGGGAAAATCACTGGTTGTTTTGAGCGCCTCATCGGTATAGATCTCTTCAACAATACCACCGGCTAATTCAACATGGGCTTTGGTTGTGGTAAAATGATAGTTCATCGGGACAACCATCCCTTTCTTAATAAAGGCCTGAGAAATGATATGTTCGGCTGCACGTCCCTGATGCACGGGAAGAAAATATTTCTGATTGAAAACATCCTGTATGGCTTTCTCAAGCTTAGTATAACTGGCTGACCCGGCATAGGAGTCATCTGCAAGACTCATCGCTGCTACCTGATTGTCACTCATTGCATTCGTTCCTGAATCGGTCAGCATATCGAGATATACATCTTTGTTTTGAAGAAGGAAGGTATTAAAACCAGCACCAAAAATAGATTCTCTGCGCTCTTCGATCGGTAAAAGATTTAGCTTTTGCACCACACGTACCTTGTGCATTTCGAGGGGGGTTGTCTCCCCTCCATAAAATTTGACTGTTTTTAGTTGATCAATTTTCTCCATAAGATCCTTTAATATTGGTTTTTTTATTTCAGACCGAAATTGAATCCCTACAGGAGAATGCACGGCATGGTCCAATCAGGTTAATTTTCGGAGATTGCGAGTATACAAATAAATAATTTTTAATCAAAATAATCTCGCCACTTATAATTAGTAATCTTCAGGATAAATTAGATATTAATATGAAACGAACTATGGATGTCGCGGCTTTATCCCAACTCAAATGTGGTGATGCCAAAAACTTTTCGAATGGGTATTTCAGGAACTTTGCCGTAATACATTCTGGCGCATTCGAAGACATAGGTGGTCTTGTATTTCTTAACAAGATTGACAGCATTTTCGTTGGTCATGGGAATATCCATACATAGAAATTCGCCCGGCACTGCATTTAAACACGCTTTGTAAAGTTCTTCGGCAATCACTGCGTCGTCTGCAAAAAGCGGACAAACCCTGTATCCCCGCACCGCCTTACGGATAATTGCAAATCCTTTTAATCCTCCTTTATCCAAGTACTTAAAGGCTTTGCTATTTGGCAAATTCAGCAATAACTTAAGAAAACCCGGCCGGGCGAAACCAAAGCAGTGGAGGTCATAAGCCCGTATCGCTTCCATATCCTGTTCGTCAACCGGCGAAACATGGGTATCGAGCGGGAATGTTTCCCCCGGTCTTTCATGTCGCTCATCCCTGAATGCAATTTCAAATCCACCTTTTCTATAGAACGGTTGCATGGGGACTACCCCATCCATCCCAATCGAAGCTCCCTTATTCAATCGTGAAAGCAATGTATCACGCCGCCGAAACCATAGCTTCCGGCCAATCCCATGCAATCGGAATTCGGGCTTTACAATAAAAAAGCCCATGAACCCGAACTCCCCGTTATAAGAAACGAGCGATCCTCCGCCAACCATTTCCCCGTTCCTGAAACAGCCATAAAATCCGTCGGGATCTGTTCTCCAGAATACCTCAGCATCGTACAATCCCGGATTCCAGCCTTCCTTTTCGGCCCATTTCACCAGAGTTTTAACACCTTCAAAATCCAGTTTTACAAATGTATGATCATCATTATTCATAATCTATTACTTCCGGCTTGTTTTCGACCCAGACACTATTTGTTCCTGATTTCATCAAATGCACTATTCGTGATGCAAACCTCCCGGTTCTTCAGTTACAGCATTTCCTTCTTTTGGTTCCTGCGCCACCGCCGCCAAAGAAGATCATCACACCCAGCAAATAACCAAAATTATACCATGCACCCGCATTGGGGAAAGCATAAATTTCGTAATCTGTAAACAAACTAATGATAAAACTGAACAGGATAATAAATCCATGCAGAAGACCATACCAAAACCCCGGAGGATCCTGAACATTCGTTACTGTTTGCGTTGCACAGCCTGCAACAAGAATCGTGATTGCCAACAAGAGAAGTGAGTAAATCAGAGTTTTTTTCATACGTTTTTCAATTTTACTAATTACAACTTGCGTATCCGGCGTCATTACTTTGAGACGCCTTTCAACGGTATGGAGTTTCTTAAACATGAAACAGATCATTTCTGATGTCCCGGATCAAAATAGTCAGTTCGTTCAGCTCTTTTTCCGTAAAATCCGGATGTGAGTCAAAATACCCGCTAATTGATGATATCTTCTCAAAATAAGGATGAAGTGCCCCTCCGGTCGGGAAAAGCTCTGTCAACCTTAAAATACTCTTTGCAAGATCCCTTCTCTCCGAAAGATATCTGATCATCTCCTGGTTATCTTTGGCATAAGTGGTAAGCTGGGTTAACAGGTAAAAGGATTCAATACTTGCCCCGATAAACACCAGTGCATACACTTCAGACACTTCACCGGCGCTTAATTCCTTACGGCATGTACCGACAACCTGACTTGCGAAGTAATCCAAAGAATCCTTATTGACCTGATCCCGGCTCAATTGCCCAAGCATTCTTACCGTTTTTGGTATTTGATCCCTTACGCCAAGCCTTTCAGTCATTTTTTTGATGATCTCTCCTAAATACGGGACCACGTCATACCGGTTATAGGTATTGGCGTAAATCATGTCGGTCATATAGGCGCCCCATGAAAGTGAAATTTCTTCCTGCGTTTCAAACTTCTCCGCATTCCCGGCAGGCAAAGTAAGATCAAAGATATAGGAAGCACCCTTTTCATTGACAAAATTAATGATATTCAATTCTTTGGGTGAACTCTGAATAATCGAATTGATCTCTTCCCTGAATACTGTAAAGTCAACGGAATCGACAGGTACTACTACCTCCTGTTGCCTGTTGGCTGATTTTTGGGTACAACCGAATCCTACAGTCACAAGCAATCCGGCAAAAATTGTATTTTTCATATCCTCTAATAATTTGTCTTTAATGGACGTATGAAACTGATCTATTTTTTATTTATCCGGACCAAAAGAAGTATAGATCCCGAACATCGATGCATATTTTTCTCCCTTCCAGTCCCACAGTCCGCTATAAAAGATCGTGATGGGCTGCTTTTTCAGAAATGAAAATTCAGCTCTGGGACCTGCCGCGTACATCTGGTAAAAACGGATCAGTTCACCGCCAACCTTGAATCGATCCAGCGAATGAAAAGCCATGACATCCCAACGGTGGCGTTCGCCTCCGTATTCGAACGCCCCAAATGCCGAAAAACGGTTCCTGGCAACGAAGAAAACCGGTGATACACGCAGGAGGGATTTTTCGTTCGACTGGAAACCTGCCAGAAAAGCAAGCGAAACACCTTTTGCAGGTGTCCAGTTTGGTCCTGCCAGACCTTCACCCCAACTGTTTTTATTATATCCGTTAATGTAAAAATACGAGCTAAAACCAATCTTCGAATTAAATGTATAATTGGTATAAAGCGTTCCTACGGGCATAATATCGCCGTCATAGATGACGTTATACTGATTGATCTTGAATATCGTTTGCCCGTGAACAGGTATACTCAGCGCTACCAGGAGCAGCATCAAAATTGTGTTTATGTACTTCATCTTATAAATTTTCATTGGGGAATAGCCGTAAGATATTCGTATCAAAGATCAAGACACAGAAAGTCATGAATAACGAGTAGCAAGTTTTTCCGGTCTCCCATCTCCGTTCTCCTGTCTCTGTTTTACGTTTGTTTCTCGGGTATTGTAATGATAAACTCTGTATACTCTCCTTCTTTCGAATTTACCTCCAGATTCCCTTTGTGCATTTTGGTCACAATATCATAACTCATTGATAAACCCAGACCCGTTCCTTTTCCTGTGGGTTTTGTCGTGAAAAACGGATTAAAGATCTTGTCAATCACATGCTGCGGAATACCCGTGCCGTTATCTTTGATCCTGATCTCAATCTTATCATTGATTTTCCGGGTGCTGACAACAACTTCGGGAGCAAAGCCAGGAATGCCCCTTTTTGTTTTTTCGTCGAGCGCATAACAGGAGTTGTTGACAATATTCAGCACCACCCGGCTCAAATCCTGGGGGATGATACTGGCCTTACCCACTCCGGGATCAAGCTGTGTCCGGATAGCCGTATTGAAGCTTTTATCTTTTGCCCTCATTCCGTGGTAAGCCAGGTTGACATATTCCGTCACCATGTTGTTGATATCGGTCAACTCAAATTCTCCGGACTTACCGCGCGAATGCTGCAACATTCCTTTTACAATGCTTTCGGCCCTTTTCCCGTGCTCATTGATCTTTTTCACGTTGCTCTTTATCATCCCGATCACCTCATCCACATCGGCAAACTGATCTTCGCTGATCTTGTCTTTAATGCCGGTTATAAACTCATTAAGTTCATCCGCCAGTTCAACAGAAAGGCTTGAGAAATTATTGACGAAGTTCAGCGGATTTTGTATTTCATGAGCGATCCCGGCAGTGAGCTCGCCGAGTGAAGCCAGCTTTTCCGATTGAATAAGCTGAGTCTGGGTCGATTTAAGATTCTGCAGGGTAAATTGAAGATCTTCAAGGATCCTGGTCCGGATAAAGGCTGAAACGATATGTTCCTTCGCGTTTCTGATAAAGCTGATATCCTTTGCGTCGAATGCATTTTCTCTGGTCTGGTTATCAAAGAGCAAGAAGGCTTCGATCTTGTTCTCAATTTTTATGACCAGGATCATCATCGATTTTGGCACTGTAAAACCATCGATCCTCACTTTATCTAATGTGGAAAAATCACGCTTGATGAAAATATCTTCATAGACCTCATTTTCATTCGTCAGGTACATGTGCTCGGCTTCTTCCAGACTCAGGCTGACCGATTCGAGCTGACCGACATCCCAGCCAATACTTGCCTTGAATTTAAAGGCATTGATATTCTTATCATATACCAGAGCAGTTGAGTTTTCGACTGACCGGATAATCTTCATTTTTTCAAGCAGCGACAACAACAGATTTTCAAAGTTTATTTCAGCGTTGATCGATTTAACAGCTGTATTGATCTTTTCCAGTTCAACGTTTTTATTGGTCAGTTCCATTGACTGTTTTTCAATCTCCTCTTTTTGCTGCACAATTTCTTCAGTCCGTTCGGTAATGGTTTGTTCAAGGATCCGCTTTTCGTTCATCAACTGCCTGTTCCTCAGCACAACAATAAAATAGACTACCCCTCCAAGGATCAGTAAATAAATCAAGATCGCCCATATGGAAGCATACCAGGGTGTCAGGATCTGAAAACCAACCATGACTTCAGATGCTGTTTTCCCGTACAGGTTTTTTGCCCTGACGTGAAAGCGGTACTTGCCAAAGGGAATGTTCGTGTATTCTTTATGCGACTGTGTTGACCATTCCGACCAGGTATCTTCAAATCCTTCAAGCCACACCTGGTATTGATTTCCTCCCCATGGGGTATAAAAAGGAATACTGAAATCGAACCGTAACGAATTATCGCTATAACTAAATCTCAGGTCATCGAGATTGTATCCGGCAGCCCTGCCCCCCGAATAGCCGGAAAAAATGACTGAATCGTTATTGAGCGTTATTTTTCGGATCAGGGTGTATCCCGGATCCATGTTTTCATTGGGGATAGCCGGATTATACCTGATTAACCCGTCTGGTCCGCCAAACCATGTAATATTTTCAGTATCAGAATAGATATTGCGGATCACACGATCAGAAAACGGCAAAAACGACTCGTCATAGGGCCGGTAATTCCCGCCATCTTTCTTTAGCAGCCGGATGTGTGTTTCGTCTCCGTTGTTCACCCAAAGGGAACCATCATCATTTTGTATGATTAATGAATACCACTCCTTTGATCCGGAAATGGTGTCTTTTTGTAACTTTAATGATTCAAACGACTGCTTCGCTTCATCAAATCCATACACCCCATCGCGGGTAGAAACCGCAATTCCGTCATCCAGCGAATAAACAGCATTTCCTGTATTCCCGGGCAATCCGTCCTGAACAGAAAAATAGTCAGGTTCTCCGCTGCCAGGCATATACCTGAAAATACCCCGTGTAAGGGTCATTCCCCAAATAGTTCCCTTCTGATCGATTTTCAGTTCATGAATTTCCTCATTTGTCCCTCCAATTAGCTGCTTGTTCCATCGATTCCCTTGTTTTTTCAGTGAATAAAAACCTCTCATTTCTCCCACATAGACCATTAATGGGTCGGCGGACCGGACAAGCGACAGAGCGAAGCCTCCGTCAATCAGACTTGCTTTTTGTCCGCTGACCATAAATACCCCGTGTGACGTAGCTGCAAGTATACCATCATTAAAAGGAATAATATCCCAACAGGACGAAATGATCCCGCCAACAGGTTTAAACAGATATTCCTGCGGATCAAAATAATACAGACCCTGGTAGGTGGCCGCATATAAGGTATGATTCACCCGGAGGACACGGTTTACCTCCCCTTCCAGACCTGATTCTTCATCAAAAAAACTTAGTTGAGAGGGAGTCTCGATCAGAGATATTCCATTATTCAGCGCAGCCCACAGCGTGTTGTTGTTCGGGGCGTACAGTGCCTGCACGAAATTATCCTGCAGCAATGCTTTCTTATTGATCCATTGCAACACTTCTCCCTGAGGATTGATGATTACGATCCCCTGGCGCGAAGTTCCCAATGCCAGCGAACCATCCGACAAGCTGCCCCCGCATGTGACCAAATGCTCCTTCAAAAAATCACTCACTGCCGCTCTGAATTCAATTACTCTGCCATTCTCCAGCAGAAATAATCCCTGAGAGCCGGTAGCAATCAGGATGCCATTCCCGGAATAAGGAAGCATGGCTTTGATGGCGATAGCCTCAGAAAACGTGTTTGCGCTTTCTGCAGGGGTTAATTGCCCGTTTTTGAAAGAAACCAGTCCACGCCCTTTCATTTGAAAATAGATTGTTCCATTTACAAACCATGAACCGGTAATTTCGGATGGAGCATTCCAGACTGTAACTGCTTTGCCTTTCACAGTCAGGACATGATTCCTGGTAATAAAATTTAAACCGCCATCTGCATTAAAGATATTGCTTACCTCACCAAACTCAGGATAAGCTTCGCCTTGATCCTGAAGTAAACTGGAGAAATGCAGTTCTCCCTGTTTGTCCGGAGTAAGAAAACCAATCTCATCAAGGGCACCGACAAAAACAGTTCCTGCAGAATCTATGGCTAAAGCCGATACCTTAGTCGTCTTTTCTGTGGGTATTAACCTCCATCCCTGACCATCAAACTGCAAAACACCGGCAAAGTTCCCAAAATAAGTCAATCCGTGAAGATCGCTCACCACTGCAAAATTCTGGGTATGCCCCCTGTATTCGGCAGGCGAGAAATTCCTTAGAAAGGGAAATCCCTGATCATGCACATCCTGCCCGGCTAAAAACGATGGCAGAAAAAATAACAGGAAGGCAATGAGTATCTTGTTCATATTCCTTCATTTTGAGGTTTAGTACTGATGGATGTTAAATATCTTTTTGCAAAAGAAACTGAAGAATCGGCCAATTCATAAATGATCTCGTCGTTCAGACATACCGAAACGCCATTATCAGAAATAAAATGTTCATGATCAGGATGTCCGTTCCCGCCGTTTTTTTCAACCACGATATCTTGATACTGAGCAAGCAATTCAATAAGGACATTTTCAGGAATATCAAAGAAAAGGTCCATATTTTTAATGGCCTGTATCTTATCATACAAAAGAAAACCCTGTTCACTGCCGCTTGCGCTGTAATAATCTGCAACCTTAAACAGTAAAGGACTACCGTTCTTCTTAAGCCTGCCCAGTAACTGAAAAAAGAAGGGTTTATCCAGTTTAGCCAGTGTCCGCGCTGCCAACTCAACAATCAATTCATGAGGATGTGAAAGGCATGCTGCCAGTATCACTTTAATTTCTTCAGTACGGTTAGTCTGTAACTCTCCCATAAGTTCTATAACCCTGGCCTTCACCCAGACTTTTGTTTTTGATAAGTCTCTGTTCAGAATATCGAACATGCGATCTACCGGATCCAGTTTTTCCTGAAGGAACTTATTTTCAAGACGCAGAAGTCTCTCCTGCATGGTAATATCTTCGAACAGCGGGAAGACAATCTGTTTTAACTCTTCTCCAATGAGTATATCGCCAATTTCGAAAGCGTAGACTTTCGCATTCATATCTTTACTTTCAATATGCTCCATAATATGATGCATGGTTTTTGAATCATAAAGCAATGAGAGCAGCATGAAAATAGTTTGTTTATCTTCCTCTAACTGATCGAGCAAAGCAAATTGCAGTGCGTTGGCATTTTGAGCCTTACTGATATCGAGAAGCGATGCCTGGATCCACAGGATATTCTCGATAGTCTCTTCAATCATGCTCTTAATCCCTGTGCTTTCGCGGATTGACGCACGATAGCCAAGCCTGCCCAAAGCAGAAAGGATCAGCATTCTCACTTCTTTATCGTGATGAAATAGTTTAGGTCTCAAAAACTTAACCGCTTTTGGTCCGCCTACCGATTCGAAAATCGAAATGATCTGCATCCTGGTATAAAGGCCCCCTCCCGATTTTTCGAAAATACGATCGAGCTCAGCTAAAACCGGCTCACCAATCTGCTGCAGACCAATCCGGGCAGAGATAGCGAAACGTCGTTCAGCAAGATTTTCGATCATGGATGGCCAGAACTCGATCCGTTTGGCTTTACCTCCCGACCGGATAGCTGCTCTTCTTACCAGAGCATCCGGATCGTGCATCAGACTGATCAGGAGCTTATAGGTATTGTACTTCCCCGATGAACCAAGCATACAGGCTGCATAGCGGCGATCGTCACTGCAGGCGGAGCGGCATAGTCTGAGTATATTCCCGAAGGCATGCCTGCCCTGATCCTCAAGTTCATTGATTGTTTGACTCAGATCGGCTGTTAGTTCGTCCTGCTGACGGGTTCCGGAATAGGTTTTCAAGAAAGGCAGCGCTGAAACCAGATGACCTTTTCTTATCTTTTGAAGGATCTTCAGCCGGTTGGAAGCCGAAGATGAAATGACCGCATCCGGTATGGCTTTTTCGGTCTGCAACGGATAAATGGTTTCAATGATACTGAAAACTTTATCGAACTGCTCTGACCGGGTATGCATCAGACTTTGCATGACAAGTTCCTTTACAGGATCTGCCTGATTATTGTTTTCTGCTTCCAGTTCATTCAATTTGGTTTTGAGCATGGTCCTGTACTGATCATACATCTTAAATGCGGCCCATATCCACAAAGTCAGCACAACGATAAAGATCCAGCTGTAATGGATCAGGTTAAACGTGTGAATCGTTGAAAACAATAAAATGACTGCACCTGTAATGACGGTACCGGATGCTTTTGGAATACCTTCAATCTGATTCTGAAAGATCAGCCGCTGATCCGAAGGAACCGGCTGATACAATAACTGAAAGGCCGGTTCATAAACCGCCGATCTGACCGACCGTTCAAACAGCCTGACCATGGCAATAAAAGCAAAAAACAGTCCGACGGTCCCGTAAAGAGACCCTGAAACTGCAGCCATCAGCATGCCTGCAAAAAGAATGACCGGAAGCGATACCAGACTGGGTTTCAATCCGTATTTATTAAGGAATCTGCCGGAAATCAGTTTAAAAACCAGTTCGATCACTGCCACAAAACCCAGGAAAATACCAAAGAACCCGGCAATGGTCTCTGTATCATTGGCAAACTCAGTTTTTGTCTGCGCGAGAAACAGAAAATCAACGAACAGGTACCCGAATATCGGCAACAAAGCCATCAGGGAGATCAACAGGAAATAGGGCTTCTTTACAAGTTTCCAGTAATTCAGATCCGTTTTCGCCCGGGAAGCCGGAGTTGAAGAAGCAGGTTTGTTCCCTGTCAGCTCTGTGTTAAAAACCCGTAAAATAACAAAAACAATGACCAGACAAACCAAAAGAGATCCTGACGACAGGAAAAGCAGGTCGGGCGCCTTCAGAAATTTAAGCAATAAAGGAACGGAGAAATATCCGATGATAATGGAAATCACTTCGCCAATGCCTAAAAGCGCAAAGATTCGCTTACCCTGTCTGAGGTTAAACAATTTTCCTGCAAGACCCCAGAAAGTTACCACCGTGATATAAACCAGTATCCTGACCCAGGTAAACATGACAAATGCCAGCCAGGGATGATCGTACAGCCACACCCCAATGCTTATAGCCGTTACAGTCACAAAAACAAAGAGAAATTTCACGATCAGCTGCCATCCCAGGGTCAGTCTCCTGTCAAGCCTTGAGAGCAGCCACCAGGCGGTCCAGACAATCACTCCCGACGCCATATAGGAGACAGAGATCATCCACGATTCAAAATGCTTCAAAAAAATGGCATTGGATGCAGCAAAGTAAAAAGTCATGGATAACCCGACGAAGAATGAAAAAACCATCAGATAAAGTACAGGTCTGGATTCATCAGGCCTGATATTAAATGCTTTCACAAACCATTTTAGTGCTGCCATCTTACCATATATTATGAGATTGAATCATGTAAAGGCAGGGTATACCCATCAGTGAGATCATCGTTGGCCGGTTCCAAAAGTTTCTGCTTAATTGACTCAGGGGTCAGGGTATCGAAATTGATGACTCCAACTGCTCCCTCAATTCCTTTCCGTTTCTTTTTTAGAATCTCCTGTATGATTTCAACGCCAAACCACCCTCCTATTTA
>Ga0074195_1002243_pt1 | contig 22517 bp, 23 predicted proteins | sample EPASupsiteHSE623_FD_64525 | JGI IMG/M metagenome (GOLD analysis project Ga0074195, IMG submission 64525) | Bioremediated contaminated groundwater from EPA Superfund site, New Mexico - Sample HSE6-23 | ecosystem: Environmental > Aquatic > Deep subsurface > Groundwater > Contaminated ...
AGTGAATGTGTGACTTGATTACAGCAGCAGGGGATATTACGCCTGGAAGCTACCTTGGATTATTTTAAGGATAGTCCGCAGCTGACAATTGACAATGTGTATTTGCCGCTGCCGGAAGAAATTGATCAATCGCTGCAGGATCTGGGTATGATGGCGCCACGCGGCATTGAAGAGATGGTCGGTGAGTTGACAGATATTATCGCTGAAATCGGCCACGAAAAGCTACGAGCTTTGCTAGTCGCTATGTTTGTTGAGGATAAGTCGTTTATCGACAGATTTAAGCGTTACCCAGGGGCGGTAAGAAACCATCATGCATATATCGGTGGATTGTTGGAACACACCTTGGAGGTGGCGGTGGGGGCAATTGATCAGTGTAACCGCAATAGTAAGATCAATAAAGATATTCTTGTTGCGGCTGCGTTGGTCCATGATATCGGTAAGGTGCAGGAGATTGAAATTGATGTCTTTGGCATGGGGATTGGTTTTACGCGGGAAGGAAAATTACTGCGCCATATTTCGCTTGGGCTTGAAATGTTAGAACCTGTTTGTAAGGCGGTGGGACTTGAAACGGAAATTGCATTAATGCTTAAGCATTGTATTTTATCCCATCATGGACAGGCTGAATGGGGCAGCCCGGTAGAACCCATGTTTTTGGAGGCAGAGTTGCTGCATTATTTGGATAACCTCAGCGCCAAGACTGAGCAGTTTTCTCGGGAGACTGGCCGACTTGAGCCAGGCGCCTTCAACCGGAGTACGACTTTACGCAGAGAGATATACCGGCCAAGTATAGATGCAGGCTTGTAAATGGAGACTTAATTCAGACGGCGTTTTAACGCTGCCTGAATTCTAGTCGAAATTATCCAGGGACTTAGCCGCTCTTACTCCCGCTTGTAAGCGGAGTTTAGAGCGGGTTAGTCATCGGGTAAATGGAGACTTATTCAGAAAAAGTGCATGCACAATTTGTATTTGTGCTCAAATAACGGTAAAATATAATACACAATTAATAAGTATGGTGGTGTTATTTTGACAAGCCCAACTATCTATCAACAAGCTGTTCGCGAAATATATGAAGCCATTGCCGACGCCGATACTGTAACGACATGTAACGCTCAATACAATGCCGTTATTGAAGGCAAAACCTCAACCCATGAGGCTGAGGTTTATTGGGAGTTCACAGACGGCGATGTTACGTACAAGGTGATTATCCAGTCCAAAGAGCAGGCAAGTTTGCCGGAACTGTTCACGTTTATGCGGACACTGCGGGATATACCCGGACTGGTTTTAGGGGTGGTTGTGACTCAGCCGATTTATCAGAAGGATATTAAAGAGATGGCGAACAAGGCCGGAATCCTGCTGTATGAAATGGCGCAGCCTGCTGCCAAAGAAACCTGGGAAGCTGTTATCGGCAATATCCAGATTAACGTAGATAAAGCGTGGGTTGCAGCAGCCAAAGAGCAGGCCGGACTTGGTGACGTGCCAATACAGATGAATGCAGAACCCAAATATAGTTATATTTATGATGAAGCAAAAAACTGTATAGATACCGTGCAAGGCGTCTTTGACCACTACGGAAAACAGCAGATCGACAATAACAGTGGGAAGCAGACTATTGTTCATACATTTGCCGCTCCGGCATTTTTACAGACTACTCATGAATTGGTACCATTTATCAAGCTGGACAATATAACCTTTGATATTGAGATGCTGAAAATCGAAAATCCGGTTGGCAATGAAATGCTTGCCAACATTCTTGAAATTACACTAAAATATTTTGGCAATGTAGTAAAAAAGAAGTCCTAAAGGACTTCTTTTTTAATTGAATTTATGTTCTCCCAAGGGCAGATCAATTACTTTTTTGGCGTTATCAGATAGCTCAATAGAAAACAAAAACATTTTCTTTTCCAGATAAGCAGTACCTCTATTATCAGGCCGTAGAACAATGGTTTTTATCGGCAAATTTTCTGTTAAATCAAGGGCTAACGTACGATCTGATTTAATAATTAGGTGATCATCAATATTGAGCAGCTCGGTTGGCGGCTTTTTTGTATTATGTATGGATTCTGACCAGATGATAGGCTGTATTTCAGCTGATACAGGCTGTGCCAGCGCAAGGAGCAAAAAACATAGAAGCAATTTTGTTTTCACAGTCGATCCCTCCCTTTGTTAGTTGTAAGTGTACCATAAGCAGGGGGGGCTTTTAAAGAGACTTTTGTCCTGAAAATTATGTGAAAAGTAAAATAAAGGGAAACCTGAAGATGGGCCGTTCTATTGCTTGCCGCCCTGGTTTGATGTACAATAAATTAGAACATGTGTTCCGAAAAATATGCGAGGTGAGGGTATGCAGCGCTGGATTATTCATGTTGACATGGATGCGTTTTTTGCATCGGTTGAACAACGGGACAATCCTGAACTGAGAGGGTGTCCGGTTATTATCGGCGGAACAGGTATGCGGGGTGTTGTAGCCACTGCTTCTTATGAAGCACGCAAATTCGGCGTTCGTTCGGCTATGCCGTCATTTGAAGCCAGGCGGCGCTGTCCGCAGGGAATTTTTTTGCCTGCAGATCATAAAAAATATAGCAAAGTTTCGCAGGAGATATTACATATCTTTGCAGAGTTTTCCCCGCTGGTGGAGCCTTTGTCGCTTGATGAAGCGTTTCTTGATGTTACCGGTATGGAGGGGCTGTTTACAAGTCCTGTTGAAATTGCTGTTAAAATCAAAGAACGCATCAAGGCCGAACTTAATCTTACCGCTTCAGCCGGGGTTGCTCCCAATAAATTTTTGGCCAAGCTGGCCTCAGATATGAAAAAACCAGATGGGATAATGCTTATCCGTCCGGAAGAGGTAGAAGGCATATTAGCCAATATGCCGGTTAGCCGCCTGTGGGGAGTAGGTAAAACAACAGAGGAGACGTTACTCAAGCTGGGATTTCACACTATTGGGCAGGTGGCTAAAGCTGATCCAGCCCTACTTGCCAAGTATTGCGGGCAAGTAGGATATGTGCTTCAACAATTGGCAAATGGTCAAGATGATCGGCCTGTTGAGCCTGAATTGCAGCCTAAGTCTATTGGCAAGGAGACTACCTTTGCGCAAGATATTGGCAGCCTGGAAGAGATCAAAACCGAACTCTGGGCACTGGTGGAAAAAGTCGGCTGGCGACTTAGACGGCAGCAAATGAGTGGTCGTACAATAACTGTAAAAATCCGGTTTGCTTCCTTTCGCACCATAACGCGCAGTCGAACACTAACGGTAGCCGCTAATCTTGATGAGACAATATATCAGGTTGCCCAGGAAATCGTTAACAGCGTAGTATTAAATGAAGGGGTAAGATTGCTGGGGGTTACCGTAAGTGGACTAACCACCGGAAGCGGTCAGATATCACTGTTTGATGAGGGTGAGGAGAAAGCCGTGGCTGTAGCTAAAGCCATAGATAAGGTTAAAGAGCGTTTTGGTGAAAAAGCGGTTACTCGTGGCAGGGTTATGCAAGCTCGTCAGCGGTAAATCACAATGCTTGGTATTCCTCAGCAGCGCCTATAATCGGCGCCGGTGCGCCAGATTGTGACGGAGTTTTTCGGTAATTTGATCGGCTGTCAGACCGGTAATATTAAGCGAGATAGTGGCTGGGTGGTCAGCTGTGGTATAATGGTAATTACCAAGGCAAATATCCCCATGCTCAGGCTGAACACTAAGCCAGCAATCTGAATCAGGACGGTAGCTGGTATATAAGTAAGCATCAGTTGGCTGGCCGGGACGGCGGTCAGGGGAGGTGGTAGCTACCACCCGGAACCCCCTGGCGGTAAGTTCATTTGCGAGTTTGTCATTGTAGTTGGCTAAGGCAATTGTTGTCGGCATGAGGAGCACCCTTTCTGAACATCCTAGAGTTGTTGTTAATATGACTGGGTGCAGCACTAAATATGCAGGAGGGAATTACATGATTAACGAGAAAAGGGTACTTGACGAATTTTTTGAACTGGTGAAGATTAAATGTTCTACCCGTGCCGAGCGGGAAGTCGCCGATGTTATTAAGCAGAAACTAACTGCTTTAGGGCTAGAGGTAACCGAAGACGATACTGGCAGCAAGATTGGCGGAAACTGTGGTAATGTGCTGGCTTTTCTGCCTGGAACGGCAGCCGGAGCTCCTGGTTTGCTGTTTACTGCCCACCTTGATTGCGTTGAGCCTTGCGCCAACGTGCAGCCTGTCTTAAAGGACGGAATCATTACTTCGGCCGGCGATACCATTCTTGGTTCTGATGATAAATCTGGGGTAGTTGCTATCCTGGAGGCTCTGCGGGTTGTTAAAGAGCAAAATATCCCTCATGGAAATATCCAGATCGTATTTACAGTAGCTGAAGAAGGCGGACTTAACGGTTCGAAAAATATTGATAAGGCACTGCTGAAGGCTGACTTTGGTTATGCGCTGGATTCGAGCGGAGTGCCGGGCGAAATTGTCAACATGGCTCCAGGCCAGAATAAACTGCTGATCACGGTACATGGTAAAAAGGCTCATGCCGGGGTTGCCCCGGAAGAAGGCCTTAATGCTATTGTCTTGGCAGGCAAGGCGCTTGCTAAGGTTAACGAAGGCCGTATTGATCCGGAAACTACGGCTAATATTGGGACTATCCAAGGCGGCTCAGCCACTAATATTGTACCTGACAAAGTTGAAATTAAAGCTGAGGCTCGCAGCCGCAACCAGGAAAAACTGGCTGCGCAGACTGAGCATATGCGTCAAGTATTTGAAGAGACCGTTAAAGCCGCTGGCGGCAAAGCAGAGGTTGTCGTATCTAAAGAATATGATGCTTATGTTCTGCCAGAAACGGCGCCTGTTGTGCAAATGGCCTGGCAGGCTGCCGAAAGTATCGGTCTTAAACCGGTAATCAAACCTACCGGCGGCGGCAGCGATGCCAATTACTTTAACAGCTATGGTGTTCCTACCGCGGTACTGGGTACTGGCATGTCCAAAGTACATACTACTGATGAGTTTATTAAAGAACAAGATCTGTATGGTATCGGCAAGCTGGCTCTGGCGATTATCAAGGTTGCCGGACAAGCAAAAAAATAATGCAAGCAAATGAAAAGCGAGGTTGCCTCAGGCAATCTCGCTTTTGTTTCTTTATCCGATGACTAAAATTCAGGCAGCATCAAAACACTGCCTGAATTTCAGTCTCCATTTACAATTTATGTTTTTTTCGCAGCCAGCGGCAGAAGGTATACATCAGCCGGGGATACCAGCCGGCTGTGTCCAGCAGCTTGTCTCGGATAGCGCGTTGTGTTGGTGGCTCAGTTTTAGGATCAGACAAATACATTGCCAGCAAACCGTCAACCACAGTACGGGTGAAGGCTGTTTCCGGCAGCATATCGGCTTGGGACCGGGTCTGCTGAACAAAAAGGGTAAGCCGTGCCAGTGTTTCTTGATTAGTAGCATAGTAAGCAACAAAATTTAGATCGCCGCCTTGGTGGTCTTCGGCTTCATCAATAAAATAATCCAATAAAATATGGAGACCGTTAATCCAGGGGAAATAAGCCTTGCCGATTTTTTCGGCTTGGACGCTGGTGAGAGCTGGATTACAGGCAGCCGCGCACAGCATAAACATTCCTAAGGTGGAACCGGTTGCAGCGGCAAATTCCCAGGTGGTAATTCCCGGATAGCGGGATAGGTGGGGAGTAATCCAGGTTATCATTTTTTCTTCCCGCACAAGTGGGTCAAGATGTTTATAGGTCTGTAGTTCGCTGTATAATCCGGCCTGACGCAATGCCTCGGCTTTAACCAAGCGATAAGAAGGCAGTTTGGCAATCTGCTCACGGCAGGCGGTGACAAGATTTCGTAAATAGCCGCCATCGTCTTTGTACGGATAAGCGGCATAGTAATCGCTTAACGGTCTCTCCGGGTCAAGCGCATCAGTCATAGCCAGATGAAGCTGGCGAAATGCTGCTTCATCGGCAATGCCGGCTCGGTCACAAAGATTATCCAGATAATCACTGATGGTTTGCAAGGCAACGACCAGCCGGACAAAATCGTTTGTGGGAACATGCTTATATAGGCTATAGACACTGCCGCCCTGGCAGTGAAATTTTTTTGTGGAGATGCTGGCAAGTGCCTGTGTGGATAACTCCTGCATGCCATGTGTGGCGGCATAGTTTTGCCAGCAGGCAAGTTCGCTGTCAACAAGTGGGAAAACTGTTTGAACAAACTTGATTAAAAGGGAAAAACCTGAGGCGGTCGCGGCTAATGTCGAAAACATAGCTCCCTCCTTTGGTTTTTTGCATACTTACTCAATAACTAAATCAAAGCCCAGTTCCTTTTTGAACCATTTGCGTTGTTGGGCTACAGCTTGGCGTTCGATGTTTACAAAGTCATTCGTGATTAATTTCAGGAATGCCTGGCTGCCGGCTATAGAGGGTTCTACATCCTGTACTAAGCCAAGCTGTGTTGTCTCCAGACTCTCTGCCAGCGACAACAGCAGGGCAAGCTTACGAGCGGTTTGCCAATTATACTGATCGAGAAATTCGCTGTAAATTTTATTGCGCACATATTTGGCAGCAGGGCCGTTATGCCAACCGGCAATTACGGCTGCTAGCATTTGTTCGCGGTGGGTGAGCCCGAAAAGGCGGGCATTTTCTACAAGGTAGGCGCTATGGCGGGCATGATCGTAGTAATTGATGGTTATGCCAATATCATGGAGTAAGGCGGCAACCCGGAGCAGCCGTCGGTCACGGGCAGATAGGCGCAAGATGGACTGCCAGTTGTCAAACATGGTTTCGGCCAATTTGGCAACATGCTCGGCATGAGCTTCATTACCTTTATAAAACAGCAGCATATTACGCGTTGAGTGCAGCAGTATATCGGGAATGACGTCTGTAGAATGATGTTTCTGCAAATAGTATTGGAGAAATAAGCCTTCCCTGACACCACAGCCACTAATAATCATGTTGCTGGCCTGTGATATATCGACAAGTGATTTGACAATGGTAGTACCGGCAACAATAATGTCGGCGCGCTCGCTACTTAGACCGGGATATTTGCGTCGTTGGGTTAAATTAGTCTTAGTCAGTCCACGCCACAATTCCTCAAAGGCTATCAGCCCCAAACGATAATTATGTACTTTGGGAAAAGGATAGTTTTTCTGCTTTTGATCCATTTTAGCAATATTACGGGCTGTGCCGCCTACTCCGACAATCGGCAGGCCCAAACGTTTCAGCCAAGGTAGTTTTTCCATATGGTTGACTACATATTCGCGCATCGCAACTACCTGAGAATCGCTGATTTTATCATGAGCACCAAACTTTTCCGTAAGGTTAACGGCGCCGAACGGGAGGCTGAAGACTTTTACCGCTTGGCGGTCCCGCACCAGTGTTACTTCGGTGCTGCCGCCGCCGAGGTCAAACAGCAACGCATCATCAACATCAATGGTATTAATAATACCTATATAGCCTAAACGGGCTTCCTCTTCACCGCTAATTGATTTAAGCGGAATGCCGGTGTGTTTATGTACTAAATCGAGAAACTCTGCTCCGTTTTTGGCATTGCGGACAGCAGCAGTTGCCACTGCCAGTATTTTATCGACATTGTTCAGTTCGCACATATGAGCAAAAACTTTTAGTGTGCCAATAGCCCGCCACATAGCATGGTTGCTGAGCAGCCCCGTTTCCGCCATACCTTCACTTAATCGTACGGCTTCTTTTTGATTATATACCAGGTTGTATGCACCATTATGATAAATAGTCATTACAATGAGGCGCGCCGAGTTTGATCCTAAATCAATGATCGCTACCCGTTCGGTCAAAATGTTCAGCTCCTTAAGTTTCTCGTAGGTAAAATATACTACTAGTAATTCGCTTTTTTTGACAAAATCCTTCTCGTGATTTCTTGTAACGAAAACTTTTTATATTATTCGTCTTAGACCGAACCAATGTTAAAATTGCGTAAATTTGCTGTAAATTTAGTATTAAGTCATAATAAAACGAGGATTTTTGGTTCTAGCTGTAGAAGAAATGCATAAAATATAAATCATACTATAAGCAGGAGGGTCTATATGGGCAGACATGCGCCTGATAGATTTGCCGCCATTCATGTCGGCTCAGAGCAGATTAATATACAAATTGTTGAATACACCAAACTGGAGAATGTCAAAATCATTGAGCAAAGCAATTGCCAGGTTACCTTGGGAGAGGAGACATTCAAGACCGGTCGTATTAGTTTTGGGGCCGTAAGTGAAATTTGTGAAATTCTTAAAGGGTATCGCCGGCTGCTTGTGGAATATGGTGTGACCGATTATCGGCTTATTGCTACCACAGCTATCCGGGAAGCTCAAAATCAGCCATATATCATTGATCAGATTAAGGTTAAGACCGGCCTTAATGTTGAAGTCGTCGATATGCCTCAGGAGATTTTCTACAAATATGTGTCACTGGTTAAGACTGTCTACGACCGCGGCCTTCTCAATCCGCGGGAAGATATACTGTTTGTCGATATTTCTTCAGGTGGCCTTGGCTTTACATTATTTAAAGACGGCAATCTAAAGTACCAGCAAAACATACATATTGGCGCACTGCGCATCAAAGAAAGTTTTGACAAAAACCAACGGGATTCTACCTATTTCCAGCAGTCGCTATCAGAATATATTGGCAGTACAATTGAGCCAGTACAAGCTGAGATGAGGCAGCATAACGTCAAACGACTGGTCTTGTCAGGACCGGAAACAAAACTGCTGCTGCAAATGCTGGGAAAAGAGCAGGCGCGGGTTAACTTTATCAGCTTGGCTGAGTTTAATAATTTATATAAACAGGTAAGTTCTCTTAATCTGCCGCAGATTATTGCAACCTTTCAATTGACAGAACATAAAGCAGAAATTGTGTTGCCGACCATTGTGCTATATAAGCAGATCCTGTTATTAACAAACCCGGAGCAAATTATGGTTTTGAGTGACCGGTTTTCTGATGGTGTTATTATTAAGCAGGTTGCCGAAAAAACCGGACATAGTCATAAAGAACTTATCCAAAATCAGATGATTAATCTTTGCTGGGAAATTAGCAAACGCTATTATTATGATCCTAATCATGCGGCGGCTGTAGAGAAATGGTCAATGCTGTTATTTGATAAATTAGCACGAATTCATGGGTTGGGTGAGCGTCACCGGCTATTACTAAAGGTGGCCGCCATACTTCATGATATCGGCAAACATGTAAATTTACGGCGGCATTATTTCTACTCTTACCGTTTAATTATATCTTCAGACATTTTGGGTTTTAGCAAGGCAGAACGCTATGTAATTGCCAATATTGCCTATTATCATTCCAAAGGCGTGCCTTCAGATGCCGACGGTAATTTTGCCGAGCTGACACCCAATCAAAAAGTTACGGTATCAAAGCTGTCAGCCATTATCCGTCTGGCAGATGCTATTGACCGTAGCCATCGCCAAAAAGCCAGTAAAGGAGAGGTGGCACTGCGTGGTGATGAGTTAATTATTACCGTAACCAGCAGGGAGGATATGTCTCTGGAGGGATGGACCTTTGCCGACAAAGCCGGCTTCTTTGAGGACGTTTTTGGGATAAAGGCTACATTAATAAGACAGGTGGGATGATGCAATGCCAAATGCCAAATATTGTGACATACATGACGATGCAGATTATTTTTTTAACCGGGAACTGAGTTGGCTTAAGTTTAACCGGCGTGTACTGGGTGAGGCAGATGTTAAGCATAAACCACTGTTGGAGCGCCTTAAATTTCTTGCCATTACCAGCTCTAATCTGGATGAATTCTTTATGATTCGAGTGGCAGGACTTATGCACCAATTGGAAAGTGGTGTCAATAAAGCAGATGCAGCAGGTTTGTCAGTACGGCAGCAATTAATCTGCATTACCGAAGATGCGCATGAACTAGTTAAGCTCCAGTATAAGTTTTTAAAAAGTATTCAGGCTGAATTGGCTCAGGTTGGTGTGGAATTTGTTGATATTTCCAGTCTTGATGAACAGACGCAAGATTGGATGGAGGGTTATTTTAAAAAGACTATTTTCCCGGTTATTACGCCGATGGCAGTGGACGCAGGGCATCCGTTTCCGTTTCTGTCCAATCGCAGTCTGAACCTTGCTGTGCTTTTGTGTCGGGACCAGGAGGATGACTGTGCTGCGGTTATTCAGGTTCCGGGAGTCTTGCCGCGTATTACAGAAGTCCCTTCAACCGGCATTAAACGACAATTTGTTTTTCTTGAAGATATCATCAAGCATTATTGCGGCCATATGTTTCACGGCTATACAATAAGAGACGTAGTGCCATTTCGTATAACCAGGAATTCGGATCTTGCTATTGACGAAGAAGATGCCGAAGACCTTTTGGCTGAGATTGAAAAATCACTGCGGCAGCGCAAACGCGGTCAGGCGGTGCGCCTAGAGATTGGCAAAACCAACAACCGACCGTTGCGTGAGCTGCTAACCTGCAACTTAAATATTGAAGAACAGGACGTCTACGATATATCAGGGCCGCTAGATGCGACATGTTTTTTTAAATTCAGCGACTTGCCAGGTCTGGAGCATTTGCGGTATACACCAGTCGCACCCCAACCGCCACTGGAACTGATGGGTGTAACCAATTTGTTTGATGCCATCAGAGAACGCGATATTCTGCTGCACCACCCCTATGAATCATTCCAGCCTGTGACTGATTTTGTGCGCCAGGCATCGCTTGACCCGCAGGTGCTGGCAATTAAACAGACCTTGTACCGCGTAAGCGGTAATTCGCCAATTGTACGGGCGCTGGCGCAAGCTGCGGAAAATGGCAAGCAGGTTACTGTGCTTGTAGAGTTAAAGGCCCGCTTTGACGAGGAAAACAACATCCTTTGGGCCAAACGCCTAGAGGAAGCCGGCTGCCACGTTATCTACGGCTTAGTTGGCTTAAAAACGCATGCCAAGATGATATTGGTGGTGCGGCAGGAACAAGACGGAATAAAGCGCTATGTGCATATGGGGACAGGCAATTACAATGACACCACTGCCAAGATGTACACCGACATGGGGTTGTTTACCGCCAATGATCAGTTTGGCGCCGATGCATCGGCTTTCTTCAATGTGTTGTCAGGCTATTCAGATCCGCCGGTATGGAATAAAATTGTGGTGGCACCGCTAGGTCTCAGAGAAAAAATCAAAGAACTGATTGATCGTGAGATTGAGTTTGCCAAAGCCGGCAAAAGTGGCCGCATTATTGCCAAGATGAATTCGCTTGTGGATAAAGAGATTGTTCTCAAATTATATGAAGCCTCCTGCCACGGTGTCAGGATTGATCTTATTGTTCGCGGCATTTGTGTGCTCAGGCCAGGAGTTGCCAAAGTGAGTGAAAATATATCGGTTCGCAGCATTGTCGGACGTTTTCTCGAACACCATCGCATCTTTTATTTTGGTAACGGCGGTGATGAGCGGATCTTTTTATCAAGTGCCGACTGGATGCCGCGTAACCTCAATGAACGCGTTGAGCTCTTTTTCCCGATTGAGGACCCTGAACATATTACGCGGATTAAGGGAATCTTAGATATAACGCTGGCTGATAACCGAAAGGCCTACATCATGAAAAAGGACGGTACCTATCGGCGTGTGGATAAACGGGGTCAGGCGGTAACAAGTCAGATGGAGTTTTTTGCACAAGCTCAACGGATTGGCCGAGAGTCAGATATTCCCCTTGAACAGCGTCTTAAACCACTTTACCGCCGTGCTGAGTAAGGCGCAGCTAAACCGTCTGAAAAAAAGAATGGCAGGATTTTAATAATAATCGTATAATATTCACGGTAACGGAAATAATTTGTTTCTAGAGAAGGAGCGAGAGCATGCAGAAAAACTATAAAGTAGCAGTTCAATATAAGGATGAGTGTGGCTATGTTGAATATGAGCAAGCAACTAAAACAATTAAAGTAGTTTTCGATAATCCGGCTACCCGCCAAATCATTGAAAACTATATGGCTGCCGAACATACCATCCGAGTTCCAGGTGAAGGCTTATTGGATTTTAAGGAAGCTGTTATCCGTCCGGCCGAAAGTGAAGATAATATGAAAACAGCACTTACCCGTATATGGGAAAAAACTGGTGTACATGTCGATTGGAGCCGCCCTGTAGCGTGACAGTATGTCACGCTTGTTTTTTGCCGCGTAATATCTACAAATCACAAGTTATCCACAAAGTTATCCCCAAAACACCCTTAAATGTGGATAAGTCGTGGATAATTTGTGGGGAAATCATATAAAAGATGTTTAAAATACTTAAATGAACAGGTTTGAACGTGTGGATAACTGTTAATAACTCATATGTGGATAATCATAAATGTGCTCAACAGAACATTTTTACATAAAGTGTGGATAAGATTATTATGCTTTCAAATCAAAAAAACAACTGATTATTTTTGACAATCAGTTGCTTTTATTAATTCGTGACCATACTGGGGTTAACCGGGTAGAGAACAATATTGTAATGAGCACCGAAAAAAGAAAGCAATCAATACCAATTGATGAGCAATAACGGAGGCATTTGGCAATGGGAGTAAAAATGACAGCTGTAAAGGCGGCTTTTCCGCATACGCTGCCGGTTTTGACAGGATATATCGTTTTAGGAATAGCCTTTGGGATATTGCTTAGCAGTAAGGGATATTCGCTGGGGTGGGCGATTTTGATGAGTACTGTTATCTATGCTGGAGCATCACAGTTTGTGGCTATCGGCCTCTTGACGACAGACTTTAATCCGCTATATGCCTTAATCATCACGCTTGTGGTAAATGCGCGGCATTTGTTTTATGGCATTTCTTTACTAAGCCGGTTACATGGCACTGGGAGCAAAAAGCCGTATATGGTTTTTGGCCTTACTGATGAGACTTTTTCTATACTTTGTGCAACTGAACCACCTGCTGGGGTAGACCGAAACTGGTTTATGTTTTTTATTACACTGCTAGATCACGCATACTGGATAGTTGGCTCAGCGCTAGGCGCTATGTTAGGGGCTGTGATAGAATTCAATACTAAAGGCATTGATTTTGTTATGACGGCATTATTTGTAGTAATTTTTATTGAACAGTGGAAAACGCAAAAATACCACGGGCCGGCGATTGTTGGTGTTGGCGCTTCGCTCTTATGTTTGTTGGTTTTTGGTGCCAGTAATTTTATTATCCCGTCTATGCTGGTCATTGTTTCGGCATTAATGCTGGGGAAAAAGACAGTGGAAAGGGGAATGGCAAAGTGACATTAACAAGTGAACAGTCATTGATCATAATTGCGGCAGTAACCTTGGGAACCATAGTAACGCGATTTTTGCCATTCGTCTTGTTCCCTGATAATAAAAAAACGCCCCAATATGTTCTCTATTTGGGCGAGGTGCTGCCGTTTGCCGCAATCGGCTTATTGATTGTGTATTGCTTAAAAAATGTATCGGCTGTGGCCGCACCCTACGGTATTCCCGAGGCGCTGGCAATTGCCTGCATTGTTGTGTTGCATAAGGTCAAAAACAGCACGCTACTTAGTATTGGCGGTGGAACAGCCATTTATATGGCGTTGATACAATTTGTATTTGTCTGAAGCCGCTAGTATTGCCTGAAGGTAAAATATACTTCTGGATAAAGGGTAAGAAATATGACTAATAGCGTAGTTAAAATATCGGTGCGGAATTTGGTTGAATTTGTGCTGCGGTCAGGAGATCTGTCGGCAGCCTTTGGCGGCAGTTCGCGCATGGCCGAAGGCAGTAAAATTCACCGTAAAATTCAGCAAGCGCAAGGTCAGGAATATGAAGCTGAGGTAAGCTTAGCAATTGTTGTTGAACGGCCTGAGGTAAGCTTACAAATCAGCGGGCGGGCCGATGGGATTATTACTGAGAAAACGGAGGCTGGCTTGACGCAGGTAACCATTGACGAAATAAAATCGGTTACTGCTGAGCTTGAGGACATTGAGGAAGACTATAACCTGCTGCATTGGGCGCAGGCTAAGTGTTATGCCTATATATATGCTCGTCAGCAGGGCCTGACGCAAGTTGGTGTGCAAATTTCTTATTGTCAGGTAGATAGCTTGGCCATAAAAGTCTTCAAAAAAGAGTTTTCGCTTGATGAATTAACAACTTTTTTTGATGAGATTATTAAGCAATATGCTCTCTGGGCTGAGCGCCTAGGCAATTGGACAGAGGCACGCAATGGTTCAGCCCAATTACTGGAGTTTCCTTTTCCGCAGTTTCGTCAGAGTCAGCGGCAACTGGCTGTGGCCGTATATACGACACTGACAAAAGGACGTAAACTTTTTGCGCAGGCGCCAACAGGCACCGGCAAAACCATGGCGACCATCTTTCCAGCTATTAAGGCCTTAGGCTTGGGGCAGGTGGAAAAGATTTTTTTCCTTACTGCGAAAACCATAACCCGCGAGTTGGCAGAAGAGGCGGTTGCCCGCCTGCGGCAGGGAGGCCTGCAATGCAAAACGCTGTCGCTAACGGCTAAAGACAAAATCTGTTTTATGCCTGAAGCAGCTTGTACACCGGAGGAATGTCAGTATGCCAAAGGTTATTACGACCGCGTTAATGCCGCTCTGGCAGACTGCTGGCAAACAGAAGCCTTCACACGCGAAACGATCGAAGAAATTGCCAGGAAACATATTCTATGTCCGTTTGAGCTGTCGCTTGATCTGGCCTGGTGGGCAGACATTATAATTTGTGACTATAATTATGTATTTGATCCCCGGGTTTATCTGAAACGCTTCTTTTACGAAAATAACAGCGACTATTGTTTTTTGGTGGATGAGGCGCATAACTTGGTTGACCGGGCGAGAGATATGTTTTCTGCACAAATAACCAAGCAAAGTTTTTTGGAGATAAAGAAAAAAATAAACCATGAATTGCCGAGGTTAGCTAAAGCTGCAGGCAAAATAAACTCTTATCTGCTGCAGGCTGGCAAACTCTGTGTAGAAACATCAGCAGTGGAGGAACCCGATTATTATGTGACAACTGCGCTGCCAACTGATGTGCTGTCGCCGCTCAGAGCATTCATGGAGTTGGCAGAAAAGTGGCTGGCCAAGAATGAGCAGGCTAGTTTTCGAGAAGAGTTGCTGGAATTGTTTTTTGCAGTCAATGCTTTTATTAGGACGTCCGAGATGTATGATGAACGGTATGTGACCTATTGTGAGAAACAGGATAAGGAAGTAACGCTCAAACTATTTTGCGTAAATCCGTCTGAATTACTGCGGCAGGCGGTTAAACGCGGTCGTGCAGCTATCTTTTTTTCGGCTACGTTAACGCCACTTGCCTATTTTGCGGAGGTTTTGGGCGGCGAGGAAGAGGATGGACAGCTTATTGTACCGTCGCCTTTTTCCCCGGACAAGCTAGAACTGCTTATAGCCGATACGATAAGTACCACCTATAAAACGCGGGAGCAGACCTATGATGTTATTGTTGACAGCATAACTGCGGCAATCAGTGCAAAAAACGGCAATTACCTGGTATTTTTGCCATCCTACCGTTATATGGCAGAAGTCTATGATCGTTTTGTCGCGAAAAACCCAGCCATACAGGTTATTTGCCAAACTGGGGAAATGACCGAAGGCGAGCGCACCGAGTTTTTGCAGCGTTTTTCTGAAGATAACGCCGCAACTCTTGTTGGGTTTGCCGTGGTAGGAGGAGTATTTGGAGAGGGCATTGACCTAGCCGGAGAGCGGTTGGTTGGTGCCGTCATCGTGGGGGTGGGGCTCCCTAAGATTTGTCTGGAACGCGAAATTATCAAAAAGTGGTTTGATGAAAATAACCGTCAGGGTTTTGAGTATGGCTATGTGTATCCGGGAATGAACAAGGTGTTGCAGGCGGCAGGCCGGGTAATCCGGACCGAACAGGACCGGGGACTGATATTGTTAATTGACTCCCGTTTTGCGCAGCCACGGTATAGGCGGCTGTTTCCGCCCGAATGGCGGGGGGCGATCAGTGTCAAAAGCGCTGCAGCCATTGCAGATAAGGGCGAGGATTTCTGGGACAAAAAAAGCGACCAGGTTAATAACGCCTGATTGCTTTAAAGAACAAGTGCCTACTTGCGGTATAAGCCGAAGTAGGCACTTGTTCTATAGTAGAGTGGAGATAAGATACATTATTTTAACGCTTGACCGGCATTTTCAGCTGCGGTGAGAAGTTCTGGTTGGTCGTTTATCGCATCGGCAGGCCCCAATTGGCCTCCGACTATATTTTGGACCAGCTCCATCTTGAAGAAGCTGCCAAGCCAATAATTGAAGTAATCCGAAACTGATTGAAATGCTTCTGCCGGCGCACCACTGGCGGTTATTGTGATATATTTTTTCCCTGGCAAATGATGAATTTGATAATTGGCATCCAGGAAGGTGTACCAGCGGTCAAAAAAGTTTTTCATTTGTCCGGACATTTGCCCCATATATATGGGAGTTCCGAACACCAGGCAATCTGCTTCGATAATTTTGCTGTAGAGTGCTTGCATGTCATCCTGGACAGCACAATACTTGACCTTGTTATTTTTGCAAGCACAGCAGGCAGTACAACCGGAAATGTTTAAGCGTGTAAGGTTGATTAACTCGGTTTCACGCCCGGCATTAGCAGCTCCTTTGCAGACCGCATTAAGCATTGCTGCTGTGTTACCATTCCTTGGACTACCGAGAAAGGCCACTACTTTCAAATCGTATTCCTCCTATCATTTCATATGATGTAAGGCATTGGTTCCAGCTTATCTGGAACTTAAGGCAATTTTTTCCTATATACATACAATACTGCGGTTTTAAATAACTAGTCAAGTGAGTTATTAGATAGTATCTAAGAAAAACAGAATGGAATTTTATAGAAAAGCGGCATTGTGTAGCTGGTAACGGGCTAATAGGCGAGTAATGTATGTTAATTTTTGTAATATCTGGAGGATTAACTATTATAGTGGCGAATTACCCCAAAATATAGAAATGATCGGAGGTAGAAACATGACTGAGAAATTCCCAGTAAGTAATGCCTTTCAAACCTTTATTCAAGAAGCACCACAGCAGCAGAAGATATGGATGGAAACGGCACAGAAGTTAGGGGCGGCAAGTAAGCTTGATGCCAAGACTGAAGAATTGGCATACATAGCAGTATTAGCGTCGGCTAGACTGGAAGGCGGACTGCCTTTTCATGTCAAACATGCCAAGTCGCTTGGCGCAACTCGCGATGAGATTATTGGTGCCGTGCTTGTCGGCCTGCCGGCAGTTGGTAATATTGTTATTCAGGCCTTACCGGTTGCGTTGCAGGCCTTTGATAACGAGTAAGTGAGGTTCAGCATATGAGGAAAACCGACGAGCAAGCCGCGCTGAAAGAACTACAGCAGATTCCGGGAGTCGGGAAAATAATTGCCAAGGATTTGCGGAATTTGGGCATCGAGTCTATTGAGAACCTGCGGGACAACGACCCGGAGCAGTTATACCACCAGTTGTGCCAGTACAAGGGTTTCCCTGTAGATCGGTGTATGCTATATGTATTTCGCTGTGCAGTTTACTATGCGTCCCATGATGAGTATGATGTCGAACTCTTAAAATGGTGGAACTGGAAGGATAAATAAATGGATGGCCTTGAGAGTATCTTAAAGAACAGTGGGTATGACTATGAACTTATTCAACACGAAAAACCTATTCATACCTCACAAGAAGGGGCAGACTATTTTACTATTGAAGTTGGCCAAACGGCACCAACGTTAATTTTAAAGACCGATAGAGGATTTCTGGCAGTAACATTTTCCGGTGAGCGTAAGCGGGTGGATTTTGCCGAAATAGCGAATCTACTAGGCTGCAAGCACGTTCAACTGGCAACAAAAAAAGAAGTAGAACAAATTACCGGTTGTGAGATCGGCAGTGTGCCGATGGTGGGGCTTTCGTTACCGCTTGTCTTGGATAAACAGCTTTTGCGGTATCCTTTTGTATATGGTGGTTCAGGTCAGGCAACCCGTACGCTGAAGATTGCCCCAAATGCTTTGCAGCAGCTAAATAACGTTGTAGCTGTCTGGGGTTAACTGGCATGCTAACATATTATAATCAGTCAGATACTGTCGTTGTTGTTTTACATGAAATTTATGGCATCAATAGTCACATTCGGCAAGTATGCGATACCATAGCGCAATACGGAGTGGATGTGATGGTGCCTGACTTGCTTGGCGAGGTTTTTGCCTATGAGCAGGAAGCGCTTGCGTATGAGAATTTTATGAGCAATATCGGTTTTGAGGCCGCACATAGGCAAATAACCGAAGTGCTGCATATGACGCGCAAGAACTATAAAAAAGTAAGTGTGCTGGGTTACAGTATTGGAGCCACGTTGGCATGGAGGTGCAGCGCAACAGGCTTATGTGATAGCGCAATTGGTTTTTATGGATCAAGAATTCGTGATTATCTGGAGATAACCCCAACTTGCCCCGTGTTATTGTTTTTCCCCGAGCAGGAAAAAGCGGTCGAAGTGGACGATGTAATTACGCAGGTAAGCAAATTCGCAAATGTCCAGGTGGAAAAGTTAGCTGGGCAACATGGTTTTGCCGATGCCTTTTCACCAAGCTATAATCAAGAATCAGCTAAGAAAGCCTATAAGGAAATGTTATCGTTTATAGGCGCAGATTTTGCTTGAACAGACCGCTTATTTGAAGGTCTGTTTTTTTGCTTGACATTATCATTAATGTCATACTTTATACTATGGTTAGGTGGTAGTGGAGAGGAGAACAACGTGTTAATCAAAGAATTATCTCGCCGGACAGGCGCCAGTGTACGCTCAATCAGATATTATGAGACCAAGGAAATACTAAACTCAAGCAGGTTGGAAAATGGGTATCGGGATTATGACGACACAGCAGTAGATCGAATTAAGACAATCCAGTTTTATCTGAGTTTAGGCATTACTACTGATAATATTGCTCAAATCATTGAATGTCCGACAGCACCCGCGGCTGATAGGCCATTGTGTCAAGCAGCGTACGAGTTGTATACAGCCAAACTGAATGAGGTAAATAAACAGCTAGCATTACTTCAAACAGTACAAAACCGGCTCCAGGATAGAATCCGAGAATTTGAAGCTACCGCCAATCGCTAAAAAAGTGAGGGCAAAAATATGATTATTGATAGTCATGCTCATGTAATGCTGCCTCCCGAAAAACAACTACAGCTCATGGCGGCGGCAAAGGTTGACCGTACGGTTTTGTTTACCTCTACGATACACCCGGAAACGGCAACTACTATCGAAGAATTTGAACAGGAATTAAATACCCTGTATAGCATATTGAACGGCGCAGCAAATCCGCTCCAGGAAAGAATCCGTGCGATTGAAGAACTGGTAGGTGTGATTGCGGCAAACCCGGGAAAATACATCGGCTTTGGTTCTATTCCTTCCGGGTTTTCCTATAAAGAAAATATCGACTGGATAGATAACTATATTTTAGCCAACAATTTGCGTGGGATAGGAGAACTGACGCCGGGGTCAGGGCAAATAGCGAAATTGGAACCGCTGTTTCAAGCTTCGCGTGAAACCGGCAATCTGCCGCTATGGGTGCATGCCTTTTTGCCCTTAACCTTTGAGGATATCAAAGAACTATTGACGCTAGCTAAAAAGTATTCGACAGTACCGTTAATACTGGGTCATCTAGGAGGCGTCCACTGGTTAAATACCCTAAAGGCAGTGCAGGATATTCCAAATGTGTACTTAGATTTATCGGCAACCTTCACCACCATGGCACCAGCATTTGCTATCAGGCTGTACCCGGAACGCACGTTGTTCAGCTCAGACGCTCCTTATTGCTCGCCCTTAACCGCAAGGACGATTATTGAGCAGATTGTCGAAGACCGCCATGTTCGGGAACAGGTGCTGGGTGGTAATGCTGCACGGCTGCTAGCTATCGGGTAGCAGCCGTGCAGCATAAATGAATTAACAACCTGTAATCCCTGTAATGTAAAGTTTTTCTTTTATCGCGATAAAATAGAAGGTTGGGAATAGGATAAAATTACTGGTTATAGAATGAAGGCGACAAATTTGGAAGAAGCGAGGAATGATAATTTGTTAGGCACAACAAAAGCCTCCCTGTTCACGGTACAGGGAGGCTTTTGGGTAACTAGCTACTAAATTTAGTTTGATACATCACTAGTATCTTGCCTTTCCGGCGATGGCAAGATTTCGTTCTTTCTAATTTTAATTGCCACGCCGTGAGTGTGATCTTCCCCAAGATGAACATTGCCTTTATTGTTAATTTTATCTAACCATCATTGCGCTGGCAAACTCAAGAGTGTAAATTACATTACCAACCCATAGTTTGCTTCATATTGGTTTCCACATTTTTCATAAATGTCTTATAATCATTGGAATCCTGATACGAAACCTGTAGACCCATTTTTTCCATCTCAGCAATATGTTCTGGATCGGCCATAATTTTTTTGAAGGCGGCTTCCAATCTCTTCACTACTGCTGGATCAGTATTAGCAGGGAGTGCAAAACCACGTGCGGCAAAGGCTGAAACATCGGAACCGATAGCTTCTTTCATTATCATGACATCAGGAAGATATTTTGATCGTTCATCATCCAAAACAACCATTGGCCGCATCGTACCATCTTTAGCCAAATTACGAATGTCGCCTGCTCCCATGGAAACTATGTCAACATGACCGCCCATAGCTGTTGTTAATGCTTCCGAAACACCAGAAGTATGAACTGCTTTCATCTTATAACCTAATTTTTCCAGAGCGATCAGAGCAATATGATGTTGAGTATAAATACCGGAAGTAGCTACCGACACTTTGCCGGGATTCTCTTTCACATACGCCATAAGCTCCTTAACGTTTTTGTAGGGGGAATCTGGACGTACTGCCCAGGCGGTCGTATCCTGTACGTGTCGAGCGAGCAAGGTAACGTTATTCAGATTCATATCCCGTTTGTTTTCGGGATTCAAATAGGATGTTATGAAGGTCATGTTCATCAATGAGAGTGTATAACCGTCAGGCTTCGCTTTCATCATCTTACTCCAGCCAACCCAGCCAGAGGCGCCTGTTACATTTTCTATCACAACAGGTTGACCCAGTTCGTTCTCCAGACGTTTGGCCGCTAGGCGAGCGCCGACGTCAGAACTGCCACCTGCTGAATAAGGTACTATCAAGGTAATTGGTTTATTGGGGTAGTTGGTTGCTTCGGCCGCTTTCTTATCCGGCGCAGTAGACTTTGAACATCCGGCAAGAACAGTTCCTAATAGAAGAAACACCAGTAACACACAACTCATTTTTTTTGCATTGAAATTCATAATTATTCTCCTCCTATTTTTTATAATTCAGTGTCACCCTCAATGCCTTTATTCTTAGTACCGAAATAGAGACTGATTGCAATAATGCTAATGGCAATAATTAACAAAGTAGCGGAGATTGGTCGTTGGAAGAAACCCATAAAACTACCGTTAAAAATGACTAATGACTTCATAAGAGAAGTTTCCAATATTTTCCCGAGAACAAAGGTTAACAACACCGGTCCTAAAGGGAACTGGACCTTTTTCAAAAAATATCCTAAAATACCGAACGCCAACATCATTCCGACATCAAACAAGCGGTTATTAATACTATAAGAGCCCACTGCCATTATAATTAAAATATTGGGCAACAGAATTTTAAAGGGTATTCTGGTGATTTGTGCCCACACATTGGCAAGTGGTAAATTCATTACAAGCAGAATTAAATTACCGATAAACATACTGGCAATAACGCCCCAAACGAACTCGGGATTTTTTTGCATGAGTGTTGGTCCAGGAGTCAGTCCATGCATGATGAAAGCACCCAATAAAACCGCGACAGATGGAGAGCTGGGAATACCTAATGTGAATAATGGAATTAATGCAGCGCCGGCGTAAGCGTTATTGGCGGTTTCTGGTCCGGCTACACCCTCTACTGCTCCGTTACCGAAGCGAGATGGGTCTTTAGCTACCTTTTTTTCGATAGAATAACTAAGAATGGTCGGAATGACTGAATTCGTTCCTGGCACCAGACCAATAAGTGAACCGATAGCACTTCCTCGCAAGATCGATTTCAGCGTCGGACCCCATTCTTCCCGACGGGGCAGCATATTTTGAATTTTAGGTGGTTTTGTTGCTTGTCCATGCAGGTTTTCTTCTGCCGTCATAAATATTTCCGACAGACCGAACAATCCCATAGCCAGAGAAACAAACTCTAATCCATCCTCTAGATCGTTCTGTCCGAAAGTAAAGCGCATTGTACCTGTTAGTGAATCAATTCCGATAAATGCCAAGGTCAATCCAAAGAGAGCTGCAATCATGCCGCGAACCAAAGATTTCCCCATTAGACCAACTAAGAGCGACAATCCAACCACAACGAGAGCAAAGTATTCTGGTGGTCCAAACTTGAGCGCTTGTTGGGCAACAAGCGGTCCCACGAAAATCAGAAGGCCTAATGCAAACATTCCACCGATGAACGAACCGATGGCTGCAACCCCCAAGGCGGTTCCGGCTCTACCCTGTCGTGCCAGGGGATATCCATCCATGCATGTGATTAATGATGCCGATTCCCCCCGCGTATTAATCAATACTCATGTA
>Ga0074195_1002244_pt1 | contig 22498 bp, 20 predicted proteins | sample EPASupsiteHSE623_FD_64525 | JGI IMG/M metagenome (GOLD analysis project Ga0074195, IMG submission 64525) | Bioremediated contaminated groundwater from EPA Superfund site, New Mexico - Sample HSE6-23 | ecosystem: Environmental > Aquatic > Deep subsurface > Groundwater > Contaminated ...
GGACTGGCGAAGAGGGCCTTCACGGAGGCCGACCTGGTCATACAGGAGGCCGAGTGAGAGAGGGCCGACGCGCTGGAGGACCCGTGCCCGAAGCGCCAGTCCCGTCCGGCCCCGCGAACCAAGTCTCGATGAAAGCACGGCTCATCAACGCCGGCAAATACCTGCTGCATGCGCTGCTGCCCCGCACCTGCGCTCACTGCGCCGAGGATCTTCACTATCTGGACCCCGGCCCCCTGTGTCCAGACTGCCGCGGCGGACTTGAGCCTGCCGCGGGCCTGCTCTGCCTTAAATGCGGCCTGCCCCTGCCGGACGGCGGAGAACTCTGCTTCAACTGCAGAAAACGGAAGAGCGCCGGCGCCGCGGCCCTTGTCCGTTCCGCCTTCGTCTTCAACCCGCAGCTGCGCTCCCTCATTCACGCCTTCAAGTACCGGGGCCGCCGGGGGCTGTCCGAACCGCTGGGCCTGGAAATGGTCCGCGCCTACGACTCCCGCCCGGAGCTCAGGCCGTATCTTTTCGCGCTGCCAGTGCCGCTTTTCGCGGAGAAGGAACGGGAGCGGGGTTTTAACCAGTCCGCCTTGCTGGCCGGGGTGCTGGCCAGGGAAAGGAAACTTTTTCTCCTGGAGAACGCCGCCGAAAGAACGCGCGACACGCCGTCCCAGACGGGGCTGTCGAAAGAGCAGCGCCGGGGCAACATCAGCGGAGCCTTCCGCGTATCCAGGGCGGAACTGGTCCGGGGCAGGCGGATCCTTATAGTAGACGATGTGGCCACCACCCTGGCCACCGCGGAAGAGCTGGCGAAAGTTTTACTGGAGGCCGGAGCCGCGGCCGTTGCCGTGTTTACGCTGGCGCGGGAGCCTTAGAAAACCACATCTATCTAAGAAAATTCAGCTTGTCAATAACCGGCACGGCACCTGGCGGGAATTTGGACCAATAGACCAAGGTCGGGATTCGGCGAGGTTTTACCGTCTCACTCGGGACAGGTTCCACGCGCAGCGACTGCGGCCTTTCCGCCGGCTCCGGAACGCGCCCGAAAACAATGTTTTCGGGCTTGAACGATCCTCGCCGTCCCAGAGGGATTCGCTACAAGGCCTTTGTCGGGAACCTGAAGTCGTTCACCGGTAAAACCTCGCCGAATCCCTCGGTCTTCAATGCCTCGTGATATCCTTTCCAGAAAATACTTTGGAACATGGGCCGTCCCCGCCCTCCCGTGGGTGGCGATTTGTGCCGGTTAGCCGTATGAACAAGGATTATACGGGACTCCCAATGCCTGCGCAGGTGCCGTCTCAAAGAGCTATGCTCCTCGGACGGCCTCCGGGACGCCGAGGATGTTTGAGCCGGAAAGCTTTCGCTTTCAGGCGGGTGGACTGGGCTTACGGAGGTTTGCTACGGACACAATTCAGCGATCAGGTTCCGCAGGCGCCGGATAATCCGCAGTGAAGACGGCGGCCCCGGCAGGGGAAACCGGCGCCATGAGCCGCACGCGGGAGGGCGGGGACGGCACGCCCATGCGCCAAAAGCATGTCTGATCGGCAGTTTTACCTATGTCAAGCCGGTTTTCTTAGAAAGGCCTGGGAGAAGACATCCAGGCTAGGCCGTTTGAGACGCATAGCGCCTGTCACGGCACAGCCATAGGCTAGGCCGTTTGAGACGCATAGCGCCTGTCACGGCACAGCCATAGGCTAGGCCGTTTGAGACGCATAGCGCCTGTCACGGCACAGCCATAGGCTAGAATTCCACATCGAAGATATGGGCGGAGTATGGCGGCATTTCCCGGAGCAGCAGTCCGTCGGCGAGGTCGGCAGCCTTGAAAGAGAAGAACCGGTCTGAAAGTTCCTCGAATATGGCCGTGGTTTCACCGGTGTTCTTCACCGAGATCTTAACCAGGCCGCAGGACGGGGCGGGAGAATAATTGACCACAACTATCTTTATGGTGCGCCTCTGCGCCCAGCTCCAGGCCAGAATATTCCTGGAGGACGGATCCTTTGGGGAGCACGGACGCACCTCCAGCAGGTTCCATTCCCCGCCGTGGAACGCCGGGTGGTCCACGATCTTGAGGAGTTTCTCGTAGAATTTACGCACGGCGAGGTCCGTTTTCCTTTCCCAGATCTCCTTGACCTGCAGCGGGACCCGGCGGCGAAGGCCTTCCAGCTGGATATCGTTGTAGAACCGCAGCCCCTTGATGGTGGAAATTATCACGGCGGCGGCGAAAGCCTTGTCGCGGCCGAAAGCCTCTATCGACGGCGGTTCGTCGTGGTTGTCGATGAACCGCACCGACCGTTTCTGATAAAGCTTTTCGGCGCGCAGATGCCCCCGCACCTCGTCCGCGCCCATGAAGCGCAGACGATCATAGGTGATCTTGTCGTAGGTGTAATCGAACCCCATCTGCTGGACCTGCCATTCCAGGCCCCAGTACACCTCGGCCAGAAAGATGAACTCGGGATGCGCTTCCTGCACGGCCCTGATGGCGCGCGCCCAAAACTCCCCCTCCGGCTTCCTGAACCCCTGCCGGGCCAGCAGCCAGCCCCAGGTGCTCTCGTGGGTGTCGTTCAGCGTGAGCATCACCATGTCGCAGCGCACGCCGTCGCAGACCTCGGCCAGACGCAGCAGCTGTTCCAGCCTTTTTTCGCGCGTGACCGGATTGAAATAGTTGAACTGCGCCGAGTCGCGCCAGGGCGGAAAATTCGGGTCCCGGCCGTAAGCCACGAACGCCTTCTTGCCGTTTATTTCCTTTTCGAAGAACCAATCCGGGTGCGCCTTAAAATCCTCCTCCGAGCCGGTGACGAAGCATTCGGGGCATTCGTCCAGCAAAGGGTTGTCCTTGGCCGTGTGGTTGGAGACGAAGTCCAGCAGCAGCTTCAGCCCCATGGAATTAAGCTTCCCCCTTAGGACCTTCAATTCCGCCTCGCCCCCGAGGTCCGGATTGAGCCTGTAGCCGTGGACGGCGTAAGGCGAGGAACCTATGGCTGCCGGACCCAGTTCCGGGGAGAGCTCCCTGACCTTCGCCGCCAGTTTTTCGTCCGCCAGTCCTATCCTGGCCGACTCAGGGCTGGGCGCCCAGACGCCCATAAGCCACACTATGTCTATGCCCAGGTGCCTGAGCTCAAGCCATTCGTCGTCCGGTATGGAGGAAAGCGTCATCTCATTGAGGGCATACTTCTTCCTCAATGTTTTCAGCCAGAGCCTGGCGTTTATTTCGATAAGATGCGGATTAGCGCGCAGCACCGTGTGTACCCCCGCGGCGCGGACCTGATAACGGAACGCCCCGTGAACCGTCCGTTCATTATACAAAACATCCCGGACCGGCGCCGGGCCCGCCCTTCTTCGGAACCAGCCAGAACAGGGCGAGCTTGTAGGAAACGAAGGAAAAAATCAAGATCAACAGTACGCCGGTCAGGACCACCTGCCTTACCCAGGCCTCCGATGAGCGATGCATCGGCCGCGAGGCGTCGGCCAGCTCGAAGATCCACCACTGGGTTCCTCCGACCTTCGAGGCGGACAGAAAAGCCGGCCGGCCTTTGACGGATACCTCTCTGGAAATATTGTCCGAGCCCCGGATGGCCGCGCCGGACGCAGCCAGCCTCACCTCGTCCGGCGCTTTTACCCCCGGCTCCATTATGGAACGGCCCAAGGAATCGCTTATCACCTGCCCGCCGGCGTCCATCAAGCCCATGCTGCCGGAGGCCTTCCTGCCCATCAGCCTGACCAGCTCGCCGATATAAGCCAGGCTAAGACGCGCCGCCAGAAAACCGCCCGTCTCTCCCCCGCCGGGCCGGCGGAGAGGAGCCACCAGCACCAAAGCGGGAGGAGTGTAGGCGCCGTACTCAACCGCGCCGGACGGCGAGCGCGCCGCCGCGGCCCTTTTGAAGAGCTCTTCCCCGGAACAGTCGGCCGTTCCTCCAAAGGCCGGCTGGCCGGCGCTCAAGAGTACGCGGCCCGAGGCGCTGAGCACCGAAAAACCGGAATAAATGCCCGGATTCTCCTTGATCTTTCTCTCCAGCCGTTTCTTCTTGCCCTCCGCGGAGGCGGTTGTGAATTCCTCGGAGGAACAGAGGCCGGAGAGATCGTAAAACAGCGCGAACTGACCGGCCGTTATATGGGCGGCCGACCTGACCCGCAGTTCCATGAAATACAGGGAATCCCTCTTGGCGAGCTCCCTGCTCCCACGGACGAAATGCGAACTGAGGATGAGGAAGGGCAGCAGGAAAATGAAAGCCACCGTGGCGATAAACTTATATTTCGGGGCGATAGTCATATTACCGGTTTGTCCGCGCTCCCCAAATTATATTAAATGTAGCGGATGAAATTTATGACAAAAGAAATATCGTTGGAATTCAAAAAAGTGGTCGGCGAGGGCAAGACGCTCGGCCGCCACGACGGAAAAGTGGTTTTCGCCTACGGGGTGCTGCCGGGCGAGACGGCGCGCGTGAGGGTCGTCCTGGAAAAGCGCAACTTCATGGAGGCCGAACTCCTGGAGGTGCTCACCCCGGCGGCGGCGAGAGTGGCGCCGGCGGAGGACCATTACCTGAGCTGTTCTCCCTGGCAGATCATGGATTACGGCTTCCAGGCCGAAACCAAAAAAGGCCTGGTGGAGGACCTGCTTTACCAGACCACGAAAGAAACCATACGGCTGGACAAATTCTACCGCGCGGAAAAACTTTTCGGCTACCGCACCAAAATAGAGTACAGCTTCACCGAGGAAGGAGGCAAGCTCGCTTTCGCCTTTCACAAACGGGGGAATTTCCGCGAAATGTACGCGCTGCCGAAAGGCTGCGCCCTTATGAGCGCGGAGGCCAATTCCGCCGCCCTGAAGATCCTCGCGCTGCTGAACGAGGCCGGGATACAAAAGACGGACCTTAAGACGCTTATCCTGCGCGAGGCGAAGAACACCGGGGAGCGCCTGGCCGTACTTTTCCTCAGAAGAAAGGACCTCGCCCTGCCGGAGTTCCGGGTGGAGGGACTCAACGGTTTCACGGCCGCTTACTCCAACCCGCTAAGCCCGATGAGCACCGCGGACGAGGTCCTCTCGGGCTGGGGCAATGATTTTATAACCGAAAAGGTCTGCGGCACCCGGCTCTCCTACGGTTTCGACTGCTTCTTTCAGAACAATATGGAACTTTTCGAACTGGCGCTGGACGAGATCCGCGGGGCCTGCGGAAAATGCGGCAAGCTGGTGGACCTCTATTCCGGCGTGGGCGCGATAGGCCTTTCCCTGCGGGACCTGGCCGACAGGATCTATGCGGTGGAGTCGGTCCCCAGCTCGGTGAAGTACGCAGGGCTCAACGCGGCCGCCAACGGCGCGAAGAACTTCGAGATACTCTGTTCCATGATGGAGAAAGCCGGGACGGAGCCGCTGAGCGGAACGGATGTGCTGGTGCTGGACCCGCCGAGAGCCGGCCTGCATCAGAAAGTGACGCGGCAGATAATGGAGCTGCTGCCGCGCAAGATCATCTATCTGTCCTGCAATCCGATAACCCAGGGCCGCGACGCCGCTTTCTTCCTTGAGAAGTACAAGCTGGTCCGCAGCGCGGCCTTTGACTTCTACCCCAACACCCCGCATGTGGAGACCCTGCTGGTCTTCGAGCGGTAGCCCGGGGCTCCGCCGCCGCGGCCGCCCTACCGGACAGCGGCTATTTTTTGCGGAGGAGCCAGAGGAATTCGGTGTTGCCTTTGGCGCCTTTTATCGGGGATTCCATCAGGCCGGCTTGTTCAAGCCCTTTCAGATCTTCCGAAACGAAGGCCTTCAGATCTTCGACCGCCTTGAGCCGTCGGGCGTCGTCCTTCACTATTCCCCGTTTCAGGTCCCGCGGCTGAAGTTCGAACTGCGGCTTGATAAGCGCGACTATCAGCGCGGCCGGCGCGATTGAATTGAAAACCGGACCGAGTATGAGCTTAAGCGAGATGAAAGAAACATCGATGGCGGCGAGCTCCGGAAGCTCCGGAAAAAGCTCCGGCTTCAGATACCGGGCGTTGGTATGCGGGATAAAAACCACTTTGGGATCGCCCTTTATTTTTTCGTGAATCTGGCCTTCGCCCACATCCACGGCGTACACCTTCTTTGCGCCCTCCTGGAGAAAACAATCCGTGAAGCCGCCGGTGGCCGTTCCAATGTCAAGGCAGATCTTCCCGGCGGCGCTCAACTTGAAATTGTCCAGCGCCCCCTTGAGTTTCAACCCGCCCCTTGAAACATAGGGACAGTCCGGCTTCGCCGTTTCTATCGCGTCGCTTTCGCCCACCGGTTTTCCCGCCTTATCCGCGGACAGTCCGTTCACCAGCACGAGGCCGGCCATGATGGCCGCCTGGGCTTTTTCCCTGGACCCGAAAAGCCCCCTCTCCACGCAGGCGACATCCAATCTGGTCTTCATGACTTCAGGGACCTGTGAACATCCGTAACGGCGCGGCCGGAGGGGTCGGCTTTTCCGGCCCAGGCGGCGTCCCAGCGGATCGCCGTCGGCGTGCTGCAGGCAATGCTCGGCCCGTCCGGCACCAGCTTCGCGGCCTCCGGGTTGGGAAAATGGGACTCGAAAATGGAACGGTACAGATAGCCTTCCTTCGTGAGCGGCGTCTTGACCGGAAAACGGTAAGCCGCGGCTTCCAGCTGTTTATCGGACACCTCCGCTTCGGCCCTGGCCTTCAGGGAATCTATCCAGCCGTAGCCCACGCCGTCGGAAAACTGCTCTTTCTGACGCCACAGCACCTCTTCCGGCAGATAGCCCTCGAACGCCTTGCGCAGGATCCATTTTTCCATCCTGACGCCCGGCACGCACATCTTCTCCCGGGGGTCGATATTCATCGCCGTTTCAAGGAATTCCCTGTCCAGAAAAGGCACACGGGCCTCCACTCCCCAGGCGGCGGTGGCCTTATTGGCGCGCAGACAGTCGTATTTGTGAAGCAGCGCGAGCTTGCGCACGGTCTCTTCATGCAGCTCCCGCGCGTCCGGCGCCTTGTGAAAATACAGATAGCCGCCGAAGACCTCGTCCGCGCCCTCCCCCGAAAGCACCATCTTTATGCCCATGGCCTTGATCTTGCGCGCCATAAGGTACATGGGCGTGGCCGCGCGGATCGTGGTAATGTCGAAGGTCTCCAGCTGATAGATGACATCGGGAACGGCGTCCAGGCCTTCCTGTTCGGTAAAGTGGATCTCGTGATGCGCGGAACCTATGAACCCGGCGACCTTCGCGGCCATCTTCAGGTCCGGCGAGCCGGCCAGCCCCACCGAGAAGGTATGAAGCCGCGGCCACCAGGCCTGGGTCCTGCCGCTGTCCTCTATCCGTTTCTCCTTGAATTTGGAGGCGATGGCCGCGATCAGCGAGGAATCCAGCCCTCCGGAAACGAGCACGCCGTACGGGACATCGCACATGAGCTGGCGTTTTACCGCGCTCTCAAGCGCGGCCCGCAGCGCCTCCAGGTCCAGCGGGGCGGAGGGCAAAGCGCCGGCGGCCGCCCAGGAGGGAGAGTAGTATTTGACCAGTTTTTTCGCCTTGCCCAGATAATAATGCCCCGGCGGAAACTCCTCCGCGCCGCGGCAGACCTCCGAGATGGCCTTCAGCTCCGAGGCGACATACAAATTCCCTTTTTCGTCCCGGCCCCAGTAAAGCGGAACGACCCCTATCGGGTCCCTGGCTATCAGATAATCGCCCGCTTTCGGGTCGTAAAGCGCGAAAGCGAAGATGCCGCTCAGCATGGAGACCGACTCCGGCCCGAACTCGTCGTAAAGATAAAGTATCGGTTCGCAGTCGGAGGCGGTCTGGAACTCATGCGTCTTCGCCAGACGGCCGCGCAGTTCCTCGTGGTTATAGATCTCGCCGTTCACCGACAGCACCCGCCCGGAACGCCGGTCCAGCAGGGGCTGGGCGCCGTGCTCTATGTCCACTATGGAAAGCCTTTCATGGAACAGGATCCCGTTCTTATCCGAATATACGCCGCTCCAGTCCGGCCCGCGATGCCGCAGCCGTTTTACCAGGGAAAGGCCGCGCCCGCGCAGTCCGGCCGCGTCGCCTTTGATGTCCAGTATCGCCAGTATTCCGCACATAGGATGTTCTCCGGTCCACGGCCGTTATTCGTCCGCTTCCTTCCCCATCTCTTCCAGCTTTATCTCCCCGGCGGCGTTCTTTTTCAATACTTCTATCTTCTTTTTGACTTCCTCAAGCCTGAGCGCGAGTTCCTTCGAGATGCTCACGCCCTCCTCGAAGAGGGCCAGGGAATCCTCCAGCGGCGTGGCCTCCGACTCAAGTCCGGCCACGATCTGTTCCAGCCGTTCCAGGCGCTCCTCGAAACTGCCGTTCTTTTCTTTTTTAGCCATAAAGTCACTCCTCCGTAGAGACAACTTCCACCGCCGCGCCGCCTTTCTTGAACTTCAGCGACAGCGTTTGCCCCTGCTTCAGCGCGGCCGCGTCCTTGACCACGGTCTTGCCGTCGGACAGCCGCGCTATCGCATAGCCCTTGGAAAGCGGGAATTCCGGATTCAACGCGTTCAGTTTGGCGGAGGCAAGCGTCAGCTTCTCCCCCAGGTCCCTGACGCGCCGCGCGGCTCCGTCGAAAAGAGCCTCCGAGGCCTCGTCCACACGGCGCAGCCGGGTCTCCAGCATAAGTTCCGGCTCCCTGAAAACGCGGCTGCCGGCGGAATTATTAAACCGGCCCCGCAGATGTTCGTAAAAAACGCGCAGCGACTGGATCAGCCGGGTATTGAGCTGGCGGATATGCCGCAGCAGTTCTTCCTTATTCTGCACCACCAGTTCCGCGGCCGCCGAAGGGGTCGGAGCGCGCAGGTCCGACACGAAATCGGCTATCGTGAAATCGGTCTCATGCCCCACGCAGGAAATGACGGGGATGCGCGAGCCCGCGATGGCGCGCGCGACCAGCTCCTCGTTGAAGGCCCACAGGTCCTCCGCCGAGCCGCCGCCCCGGCCGACCAGCAGCGCGTCCATATCCGGAAAATTATCGTTAAGCGTTCCGATCGCGCCGGCTATCTCCTCTTTGGCGCCGGGACCCTGAACCTTTACCGGGGCTATGATTATGTGGAGATTCGCGTAGCGGCGGCCGAGTATGGACAGGATGTCCCTTATGGCGGCGCCCTGCAGCGAGGTCACTATGCCTATTTTCTTCGGCAGCTTGGGCAGAGGGCGCTTGCGCGCGGCGGAAAAAAGTCCTTCGGCCTCCAGCTTTTTTTTAAGCTGCTCGAACGCCAGCTGCAGCGGCCCCATTCTCATGGGGATCAGCTCTTTGACATTAAGCTGGTATTTGCTCTGCTTGGCGTAGATCGTGACCGAGGCGCGCACCTTCGCCAGCAGGCCGTTCTCAGGCTCAAAATCCAGGCCTGCCGCGAACCCTTTGTACACAACGCAGGAAATGAGCGAATCGGCGTCTTTAAGGTCGAAATACATATGGCCGAGGGACGAGACCTTCAGACCGGAGATCTCCCCCTCCACCCAGAGCTGCCCGTAAGTCTCGTCAAGCAGCAGCTTGATGCTCTGGTTCAGCTCGCTTACGGTATAGATTCTCGGCGCCATGAAACTTCCGCCCGCTCCGTTGCCTGCAAATTATTCTTTGTTCCCTTCGGCGAGGCGCTTCATCCTCTTGGCTATCTCCGCCTCGAAACCCTGCTCCGCAGGCTTGTAGAACCTCTTCGGCTCCGGCATATATTCCTGCCTGACGAAATGTCCCGGGAAATCGTGCGGATATTTATACCCTTTTCCGTGCCCCAGCGCCTCTCCGTCCCGCGAAGCGTCGCGCAGATGAACCGGCACCGGGCGTTCCGGCCCGTTGGAGACCTCGGCCTGCGCCTTGTTGATGGCCATATACGCCGCGTTGGATTTCGGCGAGACCGCCACATAGATCGCGGCCTGCGCCAGGGCTATGCGGCATTCCGGCATCCCCAGCGTTTCCGCCGCCCTGAACGCGCTCTCGGCCACCAGCAGGGCCATAGGATTGGCGTTGCCCACATCCTCCGAGGCGCAGATAAGTATCCTGCGGGCCAGGAACCGCGGGTCCTCCCCGGACTCCAGCATTTTGGCCAGCCAGTACACCGCCGCGTCGGGGTCGGACCCCCGCATGGACTTTATGAAAGCGGAACTGTGATCGTAATGTTCGTCGGCGCTTTTATCGTAGCGCAGTCCCCGCCGCTGTATGCACTCTTTGGCCGCGGCCAGGTCTATTGTGCGCAGGCCGCCGGGGCCGGGTTTGGTCGTCATGGCGCCAAGCTCCAGCGCGTTCAGCAGCCGGCGCGCGTCGCCCATGGAATTGGAGACAAGATAATCGGCCGCCGCCCCGTCCAGGTCGACGCTCAAACCGCCCAGCCCGCTCTCCGCCGACAGGGCCCTGGCCAGGATCTTCCGCAGATGGCCTTCGTCCAGCGCCTTGAACTCCACCACTATGAACCTTGAAAGCAGGGCGTTGTTTATATAGAAGAACGGATTCTCGGTGGTCATGCCTATGAGTATGACCTCGCCTTTTTCCACCGAGGGGAGCAGGACATCCTGCTGCGTGCGGTTGAAATGATGGATCTCGTCCAGGATGAGCAGGACCCGCCGCTTCCGGACCAGGCCGCCGGAAAGTCCTTTGGAATAGTCCAGTATCTTTTTCAGTTCCGCTATGCCGGCCGTGGCGGCGTTCAACTCGAACACTCCCGCCTTGGTCCGCGACGCGATATAGCGCGCCAGGGCGGTTTTGCCCGAACCGGACGGGCCGTAAAAAACGGCCGACCGCAAAGTGTCGGCCTCGATAGCGCGGCGCAGAAGCTTACCCTCGCCTAAAATATGCTCCTGCCCGGCGAACTCATCAAGTTCGGCCGGGGCCAGACGGACGGCGAGCGGCGGCTGTTCTCCTTCCGGCGAGGCCGCCTGGGTTTCCTCAAAAAGATCTTCGCTCATAAAGCGGATTTGTCCCCGCCCAGCGAGATTTCCAGTTTCTCAATAAGCTCGTCCACTTTCCTGGAGTCGGCCGCCCGGAGGCTTTCGGACCGCTGCTTCAGATTATAAAGTTCGGCGGCGAAGTCGAGCGCCGCCAGCACGGCCAGTTTGGAGGTATCGGCGGTCTTGGTGGATTCTTCCAGCTCCAGCATCTTTTTTTCCACCTGGCCGGCGATGCTCGCGATCTCTATTTCGGTCAGGCCGTCTATGGCCACGCTGAACGACCGGTTCCTTATCTTTATGGCCGTTTCGTTAGACGCCATCGGGGTCCTCCGGGAAAAGCGTGTCCTGCATGGTAACGGCCTTGTCTATCCTGGCGGCCAGACGGGCAAGCCTCTTCTTTACCCGGGCCTTGAACTCGTCCAGTTCCCTGGTTCCCGCGGCATTTTTCGCGGCCTTGCGGCGGTCGGCGGAAAGAGCCTCCACCTGAAGCCGCAGGGATTCGTTCTCCTCCTCCTTTTTCTTCAAAAGGACCAGGGAGTCGTTCACCAGCTCCTCAAGCCGCTTCATCCGGTTATGCATACCCTATGATTATATTTATTTTTATACAATAGGGGTAACCCCGCCGCCTGCTTGCCCGAAAACGGGCATTACGCCCGAAGCAGGTGGTGGGACGGAAGGAGCGAGAATATGAAACGGGACGCGGTGATAGACTTTCTGAATGGATATCTGAAAAGCGCGGAGATAAGGGACGCTTCGCAGAACGGGCTTCAGGTGGAGGGCCGGTCCGAGGTGAAAAAAATCGTTTTTGGCGTTTCAGCCTCGCTCGAACTGTTCCGCCGCGCGGCCGCCGCCGGGGCCGACATGATCATCACGCATCACGGCCTGCTCTGGGGCCGCCCGCTGGCCGTCAAAGGGCCGTTCAGGAGCAAACTCGCGCTGCTGCTGGACAGGGGCATAAGCCTGGCCGCCTGGCATCTGCCGCTTGACAGGCACCCGATCAGCGGCAACAACGCGCGGCTCATGAATATGCTCGGCGCTCGGAACCTTAAACCCTTCGGAATCTACGACGGGCAAGCCATCGGCTTCAAGGGAGGCTTTTCCCGGCCGAAGACCGTCAGGGAGATAACCGGGATTCTCGGAGAGGGACTCGGTTCCCGCTGCCTGGCTTTCGCCCGGGGCCCGGAAAAGATCCGAACCCTCGGCGTGGTTTCCGGCGGCGCGGCTTCTCTCCTGGAACAGGCCGCGGCGGAAAAGCTGGACCTTTACATCACCGGCGAGGCCGCGGAATCCTCCCAGGAAGCGGCCCGGGAGAACGGAATAAATTTCCTGGCGGCCGGCCATTACAACACCGAAAAGACCGGCGTACAGGCGCTGGCGCTCCTGCTCCGCGCGAGATTCCGGCTCAGGACGGAATTCATAGACATCCCGAACCCGGTTTGAAGCCGGCGGGGAATAATTAATATAATTTCCGGGAAAGATGCCATTCACCATGGACCGCGGACGACCAGTTCCGCCGCACGGCGGACCGGGAGCCGTCTCCCCCGCGGTACTCGAAACAGGCGCTACAAGCGACTTATCGGTCTCCGAACAGCGGACGGAGACCCGGACGGCCACGCGCAAAAAGGAGCCCACCATGCAAAGAACCAGGGAAATGATCAGCGTGAACACGAATTGGAACGAGTTCTACGGAAAGAACATTTCCGACAAGCTGCCCTTTTTCACCAGAGACGGCCGGCTTTATGACTGTCTGTTCGCCCAGCAGCTTGACCGCGAACTGCTGACCCGGCTTTTCAAGACGGCGGACGCGCTGCGGGAAATGACCAAAAAAAAGGAGGGCATGGATTACGCCGGCTCTTTGCTGTCGCACGCCAGGGCCATGCTCTATTTCGTCCAGCCCTCCACCAGGACCTTCCTTTCCTTCCTCAACGCCTGCCACATCCTGGGCATAAAAACCTCCGAGATCCGCGACACCACCACCTCCTCCGAGGTGAAAGGCGAGAGCCCGGAAGACACGGTGCGCACTTTTTCCAGCTATGTCGACCTGATAATCATGAGGCATCCCACGCCCGGTTTCGTAGAAAAGACGGCCTGGCTGATGAACAGGACCAACCGGCCCGTACCGATCATAAACGGCGGCTCGGGCAAGGACCAGCATCCCACGCAGGCCCTGCTGGACGCCTACACCCTGTACCGCAGTTTCAAAGGCGACATGGACAATAAGCGGATCGTGATGGTGGGAGACCTGAAGCGCGGCCGCACGGTGCGCTCCCTCACCTATCTGATGAGGAACTACAAGAACATCTCACTGGCCTTCGTCTCGCCCGAGCAGTTCAGGATGGAGCCGGATATCCTGGACTTCCTGAAGCGCCACGATATGCCCTTCACGGAAACGACCGATTTCAGGTCGGTGATGGGCGGCGCCGACGCCATCTACATGACGCGGATACAGGACGAGCACGACAAGGCCGGGGAATCGAAGGCGGTGGACTACTCGCCGTTCTATTTCAAACAGGAGCACCTGAAACTGATAAAGAAATCCTGCGTTATAATGCACCCGCTGCCGCGGCGGCACGAGATCGAAGTTTCGGTGGACGAGGATCCCCGGGCGGTGTTCTGGCGGCAGGAGAGGAACGGCATGTGGGCCAGGGCTGCGCTTATGTCCCACATCTTCGGCGTCGACGGGAAGATAAAATAATAAAAACCTGGAGGGAGCACGAGCCCTGCGGTTACTTCCCCGGCTTCTGAAGTACCTCTATCGGCACAAAGCTCTTGTGGCTCGCATCCGCCCGCATCAGCGTGCCGTCCACTGATCAGTGCGTGCTTACCAGACCTTCCTTGATTCCCGGTTTAGACAACCATGCTCCAGTCGCGGTCCGGTCGCGGCTTACGCACGCGCCCGGACCGCAAACCGATTTACTAGCCTATGGCTGTGCCGTATCAAGCGCTATGCCCAAGCCCAAGGGCCAAGAGTTCAAGTGATCAAGGGTTCAACAACACTTACCTCGCAAGGCGGAACCCGATGTAGTCGTTGCGGATGCCAGGAATGCTGCCGAAGCGGTAATCGGCCCGCAGGCTCCTGGCGCCATTGCTGTGGAAGGAGCCGCCACGCATCACCCGGTAGGAGCCCGCACCTTCAAACGCGCTGCCGTCAGCAGGCGCGCCTTCGTATGAATCCTGGTACTTGTCCTGCATCCACTGCCAGACGTTGCCGGACATATCGCACAAACCCTGCGCGGTGTTGCCTTTGGGCCTGGAGCAGACCGGCATAGTGCTATTAGTATTCCTCACAGCCAATTCACTGGTGGGAGCCTGATTGCCCCAGGGATATTTCCGATTCTTACCGCCGCTTTTCGCCGCATATTCCCACTCTGACTCGCTGGGCAGCCTTGCCCCTTTAAACTTTGCATACTGATTCGCCTGGTCCCAGTCCACGCAGTTGACCGGGTGAAGCTGACGGCCAGGTTTGCCCCAGTTGCAATAGTCGCCGGTGGCCGGTTCCGTGCACCCGCCTTTGTTCACGCACTCAGCGTATTGAGCGACTGTCACATCCGTCTTGGACATCTGAAAGGTTTTGATGGCAACCTCATGAATAGGCTCGGCATCTCCAAAACCTGCCTCCATCTCGGGGGTTCCCATCGTGAACTTCCCGCCGCTGATTGAAACCCACTCTATCTGGGTGGCAGACTCCATGGGTTCCACATAGCCTTTGGAAACAGCCGGAACGGCATTACTATCCGCTACTGCCAAAGCTTTCAGGTCGGCGGCTTTTACCGCCAGATCGCTGAACTCAGCGGCATACGCGCCGCCGGCCATCCACATTGCGATTACGAACGCTAAGAACTTCTTCATGTCTTTGCCTCCTGAGCAACGAGTCCGCATTCAACCTGGAAGTGCAACTTTTTGCTCTTCCCATGTCGATGGGTCGCTCATGCTTATCAACCTCCAACATCATGCGACAGTGATAAGTGTAGCGCAAATCACAACACCGCATAAGCGCCAAAAGGGCAGATACCTCTGGTCTTTGGGCCCATGATTTTTATGGGCACTCATGCTCCTGCTTGTCGTCCCAGCCGCGCCAGGTTCTCCAAAAACACTTCCACCGGCGTGCGGCAGTCCAGGCATTTCCTGGGCCGGATGCTTATCCTCGCCAGAACCGCCTCAAAGATGCCCGTAGGCGGGCTGCTCAGACCCATCTTCCTGGAGAAATACCAGCGCAGCAGACCGTTCGCGTTCTCATTGGCTCCGCGCTGCCAGGGCGACTAGGGCTTCGCGAAATATCCATCAGCCTCCAGTTGTTTGCTTATCCGCTTATACCCGGCAAACTCCAGGCCGTTGTCGTACAATATGGAATGGCGAGAACTTGACGCGGACGCTTCGGTTGCTGAAACCACCTTTCAGGCCAAGAACTGGTCCCGGTCCCGGCGGCTGGTGCTTATCCGGCAACGCAACCGGAAAGGCGATTTCATAAGAGGCAGGGAACTCTTTGACGACCCGGCTTACCGGTATTAGGCCATATTCACGGATCTGGCGCAGCCGCCGGAAGATGTGTGGAGGTTTTACCGCAAGCGGGCGGTCCTATTGAGCCCGGCATAAATAATGTCCCAGTTGGTCGGTCCGATTTCGAGGCGAAACAAGGAACACGGAGCGCGGCATAGCTATGCTATGTAAGCGACGCGTGACGCAGTTGCAGCCCGAAAGCGCCCGGCCCTTTTCCCCCAGGGAAAAGGGAGGCTTAGCGAACGACAAAATAGGACAAAAACCAGCGCGTAAAAGCTGGACAAATGCTGCCACACCGGACGCGAAACCTGCCCGCATAATGCTCGCAATGCGGGCAGGTCAGCTTCTACGCATCTCGCCGGAATATCAGCCTTCGAGACATTCGACCTTCACCGGGCCTAATTCCCAATCGCCGCCCACCCCGGCCGGATACGCCTTAAATGAAACGCCCAGATAGGACGACTCCCCGTCATGGTATTCCCTGACGCCGTTTGTCTGGGTGAAAGGAATGTTGGTTATTTCGACCTGCATCCTGACGGCGCGGCCTGTGCCGGAGAGCTCAGAACCTGACACGGATACCCGTGTTTCACTATTGCCGGCCACATCGAAAACATTGCCGTTCCTGAGCTGGCTCTCTTTGGTTATCCCGTAATTCTTCAGGTTCGAGAGCAGATCCCCGCCGTTACAAGGCTCTTCGGCGCACATTATCCGGGGCGCGCCGCTCCACAACGCCCTGACAGCTTCCTTAACGATTTATCGACTCCGGCCATTTGATGGTTACAGACGAACTCTCTCGATAGTACAGACAGTACCCGGCTCGGTCATGCTGCCCATCTGCCCGGATTTGCAGGAGATCGACAACCTGATGTCATTCGCGTTGGGGAATTTGACCGGGACCTTATCCGCGGCCGGATTCTCCATCGCTTCCCTATTCGCATTTTCCATCGTTAGCATCGCCGCCCGATCCGCCTCCTCATCCCACACTCCGCCGGTAATTTCCAGGCCGCCGGAGGGCAGAAATCGACTGAATTTTGAGGCTTCTTTTCCATAGAACTGGATTTTTACCGGACCCGGATCCTCTTTGGGAAACCAGGCATCCGACATTGACCGGGGCTGGACCTGTGCCCCGGGCTCCCAATTTCCTGGAACCCCCGGTTTGCGCTGAGCGCGCCAATTTTCCAGTTCAGACTCCCCGTTCGTGACCTTCACTACGCAACTGGGCATTCCGTTATAATTGTAATAGTCCCATGTGTATTCGCAGTGGAAATGGAGCGTGTATTTGTCGCTGAGTATCAAAAGACTGCGATCGTAGCCCCAAACACCATCTGGCTCCTGCGGCAGAGCTGCCATTAACGGTCTCAGCCCCCACGCATCAAAACGGAGCGTCGATGTCTGGCGCGCGGCCAATTCTTTGCCGGGGTTGATCCCCGTCACCTTTATGAACGCCTGTTCGGCACGCGCGACGCCCGCGAGAACAAAGCATATGGAAACCGCCATTATTGTTCTTTTCATTGTTCTTTCCCCATCCCGTTGCCGGCCACACCCGGTTCCTGGAAACACAACCGCCATTCTTCCCATTCACCGGCCGCATTCAACTTGGGAGAGCAACCTCTCTGCCCCCAGCATCATACGACGATTATAGTGTAGCGAAAACCGCCCGCACCCCCAAGAGCCGGAAGGGCAGATCCTTACGGTTTTAGGACCTGTTATTTTGTGGGCCTTACGACTCCTTTCGGTTAGGTCTTGTCCTGGGCCTTTCGGTCATGGGTTCAGGGGCTGAATGTTTTTTCAAAATGGGTCTTTTGCCTCATGCGGGTCTGGTTTCGGTTCCGCTATGCTGTAAACGATGCGGGGCGCATATGCGACAAGATATGCCCTTGCCCTCAAAAACCGGATGCCGCATCCGGCACGATACTAAAGGAGAAAACATTAATGAGATATGCAATGACGATGCTGATCATTTCAGCTTTTGGCGCCCAGTCGCTTTACGCGCTTGACACCGCCGATAAAGACATGGGCGGGTTCGGCCTGACCGGGGATGTTTCAGTCCAGAAGGTCGCCATGCCGACCGGGCCTGAAGCCGTGCAGAACGACGGTAAAGCGGTGTTTAAAGGCGAGTCCAAGTGGAAAAGGGCTAATTTCCAGGAATTCTCGCCCTTGGAAAGATTGGGGGTGCAGCGAAGCGCGGAAAAGAGCGCCATGGCTGCCTGCCAGGATGCAGAGCAGGAAAATTGCGGGGTTTTAAATTCCCGTATTACCCTATGCACCGGCTTCGCTTGCTGGGCGGAAGCCGCGGCGATTCCGTTCAAGGCTCCCGCCGGAAGTTCCGTCAGGACCGTAAAAGGTTCTTCCGAATGGAAAAGCCCTAATTTCTTTGAATTCGACTCCCTGGAACAGCTTGGGGTGGAAAAAGACGCAGAAGATAAGGCCCTGATGGCCTGCCAGTCGGAAGGACTCTCGAGCTGCGTCGGGATCGGCGCGCGCATCACTGTCTGCAACGGCGCTTTCTGCCGGGGCGAAGCCCTGGCTAAAGGCTACGCGCAGTAACGCTTTGACCGCGGCTATAAAATGATGCCGGGGACAAGGTCGCGCATATATGTGTTGAATGGGCGGCTTCGCGTTGCGCCGTAAGAGCGGATGCGGAGCCGGGAGATCTCCAGCTGTTGTTGGCGGTGTCGGTCGTGCCGCCGTCGGCCGCCGTTGTAACGGAAGCGTAAGCATTGATCTGAAAATTTTAGTTGAAACTTTCAGGTCGGTGTATATCAGTAAGAATCCAGGTTCTCGAATTCGGAGACCGGTTTTCTGGCCAGCAGGGCTTCCAGGTCACGGGCGTAGGCCAGCGGGCCTTTGGGCCAGCCGAAGCCGAGCTTCGCGGCGGTTTCTATATCCCGTTCGGAAGCCATGATCTCGGAGGCCAGGAGCCTGGCTTCTTCGATTACCGGCCGCATAAGCTCGGCGAAGATCTCTTCTTTCGGCACTTTTCTCAGGCCGAGATATTTGACCACATTGGACAGGATCGGATTTTCACCCACGATCCGGCCGTCCTCGTAAATATAAAAACCTATCGTCGATTTCCGGCCGAGCTGCCCGTATTGCACAAGACGCAGTTCCATGGCCGAAGGGGTCAGTCTTTCCGGCTTGCCCAGCGCCTCGTAAATATCCTGCGTCGCCTTATAATCCTTGTCCAGGCCGATGAAATCAGCGGTCTCCAGAGGGCCTGTCGCCGTTCCGCCGATCTCCCGGAAAGCGGCGTCTATCTCGCTGGGGAAACCCTTGCCCGCTTCCAGCAGTTTGAACGCGCTCAGCACGAACGGGCGCAGGAGGCGGCCGACTATCTGCCCGGGATTGTCCTTGATCAGCACCGGCGTCTTCCCGATCTTGCGGAGCAGGCTCATGGCGGCGTCCAGATATTCCTCGCCGGTGAGGTCCGTACGGATCAGTTCCACCAGCGCGTTGTCGCGCACCGGCTGGACAAAATGCAGGCCCAGGGTCCGTTCCTTGGGAAGGTCCGTCCCGTCCAGAAGCGTCTTGAGGGGCTGCGCCGCGCAGGAGGCCGCGACGACGCATCCCGGACCGATAAAGGGGAGCAGCTTGGAGAACACGGCCGGCCTCTCCTCCTGGGACTTGGCGAGGGCTTCTATCACTATATCGGCGCCCTGGAACTTCGACAGGTCCTGTATACCCTCGGCATTGGCCATCAACTCGCCTTTGCCGGCTTTGCGCAGCGCCCAGCCTATCTTGGCCAGGGAAATATTCAGGCTGTCCTTGAAATCGTCGTAGATGCGCACCTGAAAACCGTGCTTCAGGAATATTTCGGCCAGCCCCGTGCCCGCGGTATTGGCCCCCATGATGCCTATCGCTGTTATTTCCATGGACCGTACTCCTTTAGTCAATAACCTCGCTAGTTAAGCTTCACTTCTTCCAGGCGGACCAGGCCTTCCTTGTTCAGCACTACCCTGATGCGGTCGTAATGGACCTTCTCCTGCCCCCGCGCCGCCAGGTAGGAATATTTTATTATCAGGTTCATGTGATAGACGCGCGCGCAGTCCACCGTCCTGATCCGGCCGGTGGCCGGATCCACCGACTGATATTCCACTTTGGAATCGTCGGCCTGGGTGACGAAATCCTTGATATTGAAGCGCATGATATCGTTAAAATCCTTGCGTCTGTCGTGAGACACCAGGATCCGTTCGGGGAACAGCGAGATCTCCTTTTTATACTTGAAAACGCGCTCCGGCTTCCCGTCCTCGTCGATGGAGGTGAAATTGTCCACATTGCGCAGCCTGGCTATGTCCGGCGGCACATCGTCGTCGGCGATGAAAGTGAAGGCCTCCTTCAGCGTGCCGATCTTCTTCCTGCTGTCCAGGTCCAGAATCCGGATCTCCCGGTCGGAGAACCAGCGCGTCAGGTTCCTGGAGAACAGCAGCTTCAGCCAGTCCTTTATGCGGTCCTTGAAAATATAGCTCACCACTATGACCAGCACGAACGGCACGCTGTTCATCGTGAAACGGTTCTGCGCGTAAATGGCGGCCAGCGCCGCGAACAGCATGGCCAGCCCCGCGGCCAGGCCGAACACCACCTGGGTCACGGTCTGCCATTCGTCGACCTCGGTTTTCAGGTAAAGCACGCTGGAAAAGAATTTTTTAAGCACGCCGCGCCTGTAGATCATCACCTCGTTGCTGTCCCCGTCCTTCAGCACCGAAGGGTAGTTCATCGCCGCGCGGTAGCGGCTCTGCGACACCACCTGCTCCGTCAGCGCGGCCTCCGAGCTTTTGAAGGCGGCCAGGGCCTCGGGATTGCCGCGCAGCGCCTCCAGCAGCGAGGTCAGGTACTCCTCTATTATCAGGCTGAGGTACTCGTCAAAAAATCTGAACTCTTCCTTCAGTTTCACCGGCACGGACGGAGACATCACCTCCGATTTAAGCGCGTTGATGCGTCCGCATACGGCCTCCAGGTCGGCCAGGAAGCCGTCCAGTCTCTCGCCCAGGAAAAGTTTCCCGCCCCGCTCCCCCGGCCGGCTGGAGTAGCCGGAGAGGTCGGCAATAAAAGCCCTGGCATGATCGCGAAGCTCGCTCCTTATGACGCAGCCCAGCAGCTTGAACTCATCATAGGCCCGCTTCACCAGCGCCGTGTCCCTCGAACCGGACAGGATGCCGGAAAGCGTCTCCCTTACCCTGTTCAGCGGCGAAGTGGCAAGGGACGGGTCGCAAAGCTTGGCCAGGCTTATCTTCGGGGTCTTGAAGCGGATATAGCGCTGATTGCTGTTGTAGAAGTCCTCTTTAGTATAGGTGCGCGGGCCTATATTGAGAGCCCTCGGCACGAAAAAATAACTTTCCAGTTCGTACACCGTGCGCGAAGACGCAGGCAGGTCCAGGTCCAGCTTGATCTCGAAGCGATGCCTGTCGTGCGGCGTTATCTTGGAATCGAAAATGTCGTTATGCTCGTCTATCATATTTTGTCAGGATGGAATTTCCCGTGGGCCGCTTTCACTCCGGACTTCTCCACATGGGAATAGATCTGGGTGGTGTTAAGGCTCGCGTGCCCCAGCATCTCCTGCACCGCCCGCAGGTCCGCCCCGGCCTGCACCAGATGCGAGGCGAAGGTATGCCGGAACATATGAGGATGAACGGCGACCCCGGCTTTTTTCCCCAGCCGGAGCAGATCCTTCCATAACTGCACCCGGCTCAATTTCTTCCCGGACCGGTTCACGAAGATCTCCCCCCCGGCGGAGGAGGCCCCGAACCTGGCCTGGCGCCGGTCCAGATAGCCGCGCAGCCTTTCCACCGCCGCCGAGTGCATCGGCACAAGCCGCTCCTTGGCGCCCTTGCCGAACACCCGCAGCCAGCCCTGCGGAAGATTGACGGCTTCCAGCCGCAGACCCAGCAGCTCCGACACGCGCAGACCGCAGGCGTACAGCAGTTCCACGGCGGTCACGGTGCGGGCCAGAGCGAAATTTCCTCCCGCCGGGAAGCTCAGCAGCTTTTCCATGTCCGGACCGGAAAGGAACCGGGGGATTTTCCGCGCCGTTCTGGGCGCCCTGAAATTCCGCGTGGGATCGGAGCTTATCTTCCCCTCGAGCATCAAAAACCTGTAGTAGGCGCGCAGGGATTCCGTCTTCCTGAAAACGGAGGAACTCGCGAGCCCGCCGGTCTTCAGTTTCCAGAGATACTCCTCCACGGCGCGCGCGTCCGCCTTCAGCGGATCCAGGCCGGCGGCGGAACAGTATCCCAGAAAAGCCTTCAGGTCGCCGGCATAAGCCAGGCAGGTGTTCCGGCTGAGCCCGCGCTCAAGCGAAAGGTGCCTGCCGAAGGCTTCCGCGTTGTGCTCCATCGAATTGCGCCGGCTGTTCCTTGCCCGGCCCCTACTTTTTCAAGGACTTTTCCTTTTTCCTGGCTTCGGAGGCGGCGGTCTGTTCCGCGGCTTTCTCGGCGGCGGCGCCGGGATTCAGGAACCGCGCGCGCAGTTCCGCCTCGATCTCCTTATATTTATCCTGGTTCTGCTTGAGGTACGCCTTCGCATTGTCGCGGCCCTGGCCCATGCGCTCGGTCTTGTAAATGAACCAGGTGCCGGCCTTCTCTATCAGGCCGGTCTCCACGCCCATATCCAGAATGCAGCCTTCGGCCGAGATCCCGGCACCGTTCACCATCTCGAATTCTGCCTGCCGGTAGGGCGGAGCCACCTTATTCTTCACCACTTTCACGCGGATGCGCGCGCCGGTGACCACATCGCCCTGCTTGATGGTCTCTATCTTGCGTATGTCCATCCTCACCGAGGAGTAGAACTTCAGCGCCAGGCCGCCGGGCGTGGTTTCCGGGCTGCCGAACATCACGCCTATCTTGTGCCGGAGCTGGTTGATGAAGATCACCGTGGTCTTGGTGGTGGACATGATGGAGGTGAGTTTGCGCAGCGCCTGGCTCATCAGCCTGGCCTGCAGACCCATATGCTGGTCGCCCATCTCGCCCTCTATCTCGGCCTTAGGCACCAGGGCCGCCACGGAGTCTATCACTATCAGGTCCACCGCCCCGGAGCGCACGAGCTTCTCGGTTATCTCCAGGGCCTGCTCTCCGGAATCGGGCTGGGAGATGAGCAAAGTGTCGATATTCACTCCGAGCTTCTGGGCGTACATCGGGTCCAGCGCGTGCTCGGCGTCTATG
>Ga0074195_1002245_pt1 | contig 22495 bp, 15 predicted proteins | sample EPASupsiteHSE623_FD_64525 | JGI IMG/M metagenome (GOLD analysis project Ga0074195, IMG submission 64525) | Bioremediated contaminated groundwater from EPA Superfund site, New Mexico - Sample HSE6-23 | ecosystem: Environmental > Aquatic > Deep subsurface > Groundwater > Contaminated ...
AGCCTCCGTGTCGTCCTGGATTGCCTTCCTGACCGTAGTCCTAATTCATGTGTGTTGGCTCTAGAATCCGTCTTCGTCGTCTTTCATCCATTCTTCTGACAGAGAAGCCCACGGAGCGATCGGAAAGACTGAGCCGGACTGGGGCGGCGGATTGACAGCCCTTTCCAGAGCCCCCTTGATGGCCTGCTGTGCGAGCCTGTCCCTGCTGGAGAAAAGCGCCAGGAACTGTTTGGAGGCGTTGCCTCGGCCGGAACTCTGCCAGACCGTTTTTTGCTCTGCCGCGTCGTAGGCCTCGGTCTGGACCTCCGCGGTCGCGGTGAGCGACACTCCGGTGACCGCCACGCCCAGCACCAACGCGCCAGACGCCAATCCAGCCGAGACGTTCAGGCTGGTCAACAAGTTCTTCTGCTTGAGCAGGTAGCCGCCCACAACCAACTGCCCGGCACTCATCAGGAGCTGTCCCCCACCCAGGCCCCGCTTCACGCGTCTCTGCTGCACGGACCCGAGGAACAAGAACCGACAGCCGACGAGTGAAGCGAGGGATGTTCGTTCCTGGGATTCCACAGGGCTGCTCGGGGTTAAACCCAATCGATGCAAAGCCGACTGGACTTTGTCCCGGGGGGCCACTCGAAGGCCGTGTGCGGTCAACAGCTTGACGACGTGGTTCTCCAGCGAGACCGCGGCCTTGCCGCCCGCTCGGCCGGTCAAGGGGAGCACCGCGATGTCGTACGGGAGATCGGGAGTCTTGAGACCGGAGGCTGGCAGCGGCTGGGCCTGTACGGAATCACCACCCCCTCGCGACGGGCGGCGCTTACCCTCTCCCCATCCCCAGGCAGCGGCTGGCCCAGCCAGGAGGGTAACCAGAACACCTCCCAAGATCAGAGCCTGGATCGCAAGCGCAATCCGACCCACACCTATGGAGGACGGAGAGTTCTTTATCAGCACCCGCTGGACGGAAGCCCTCATCCAGCTCCTACTTCGACACAAAATCAACCGTGATCAATGTGAATTTGTCAAAATATGGTGACAACTCGCGAAGAAACCGTGTCCCGCACGGCATGGGAACCATCTCAAACAGGTTCCAAGCTCAAACAGGTTCCAAGCCGCAACTCCCCCACGATTTTTCTGGTAGAATGCCGGGGAGGCAAACCTCTATGAGACGTCATCCTTTCGGTTGGCTGGGCGCATCAGCCACTGTCCTCTCGATCTCGTGCATGCTCGTCTTTGCCGAGGGCTCGCGAGACCCAAAACGCATCGACCGATTCGTTCGGGTCCACGCGGAGGGGACTTCACGCCCGGATAGGGCGCGGAAGGGCCAGGTTTCCTGGCCCGGAACCGTCGTCGAAGGAGCAACGGTCCGTGCCGAGGGTGTCCGCTTCGTGCTTCGATCGGAGAACGCGACCCGTGTGGAGCTGGAGCTCTTCGGCTCCTACCTCAACGTGATCGAAAAGGAACGCGCCAATGCGCTGGGCGTTCCCACGAGGGTCATCGCTCCGGAGAAACGAGGTCCCCTCTGGATCGCGGATGTCTCCGGAATCAAGGCCGGAGAGGTGTACGGCTACCGGGTCTTTGGTCCCAACTGGCCGTACGATGAAGCGTTCAAGCCGGGTACGTCCATCGGATTCCTGGCCGACGTCGATGCCGCAGGCAACCGGTTCAATCCCAACAAGCTCCTCATCGACCCCCGCGCCAAGGCGGTCACCCGCGACGCGGACTGGAGCCAGACGAGCCATGTGTCGGGTCCGAAGCACAGACAAAAGGACTCCGCCGCTTTTCAGGGAAAGGCGATCGTCGTGGACGACCGGTTCGACTGGGGGGGCGACAGGCGCCCTCACCGTCCCCTCAAGGACAGCGTCCTCTACGAAGTCCATCTGAAGGGAATGACCCGCCGCTTTCCTGGCATTGCCGATCCGGGGACCTACAAGGCCATGGCCGACGACCGGGTGATCGGCTACCTGAAGGACCTCGGTGTGACCGCGGTGGAGCTTCTCCCGATCCAGGAAACGCCGAACGACTCCAACGACCTCGCCCCCGGGACCACGGACGGGAAGAACTACTGGGGTTACACGACCTGTAGTTTCTTCTGCCCGGACCGCCGCTATTCCTCCGATCAGTCGGCCGACGGTCCGGTGCGCGAGTTCAAGTCCATGGTCAAGAAGTATCACGCCGCCGGACTCGAGGTCTTGCTGGATGTGGTCTACAACCACACGGCCGAGGGTGGAACGTGGCAGGAAGGCCCGGAATCCGCCAACATCCTCAGCTTCCGGGGCGTCGATAACCAGCTTTACTACGAGTTGACCGGAGACAACCGGTTTTTCTGGGACAACACCGGATGCGGGGGCAACGTGCGCACGGCTTACTCACCCACGGGCCAGTTCGTCATCGATTCGCTCCGATACTGGGTCGATCAAATGCACGTCGACGGATTCCGGTTCGACCTCGCTTCCGTCCTGGGAAATGGATGTGACAAGGCATGTTTCACATTCCAAAGAACGGGCGGTCTGCTCGAACGGATCGCCGGAACATTCGGAGGATCCGCGAGCAATCAAGACAAGTCCAAAGGACACATCAAGTTGATCGCCGAGCCTTGGGCCGTCGGTTCGGAGACATACCAGGTCGGCAATTACCCGGCAGGGTGGGCGGAATGGAATGCGAAGTACCGGGATACTCTGAGGGCCTTTCTGAAGGGGGATTCCACGGCCGGCGATCTCGTGGAGCGCGTCAACGGTAGTCATGGACTCTTCGGAGACGACGGGAGAAACGCGCACGACAGCGTCAACTTCGTCACGGCCCACGACGGATTGACCCTCTTCGACCTGGTCTCCTTCAATGTCAACTCGAAGGTGGAGCGCGATCGACTCAATCTGCAACCATGGCCGTTCGGTCCGTCGGACGGTGGCGAGGACCACAACTGTAGCTGGGACTGTGCGATTCCCGGCGCCTCATCCGAGGAAATCGGGGCTTTGCGTCGGCAACAGGCTCGGAACACGCTCACGATCCTCATGCTGTCCAATGGGACCCCCATGCTTCTCGGCGGGGACGAGCGTCTTCGCTCGCAACACGGAAACAACAACGCCTACAACCTGGACAACGAGACGAGCTGGTTGGAGTGGCGGTTCGCGGATCGAGTGAACCACCTCGACGGCGTCAAGACGAGCGCGGGGAACCTCGAGGCATTTCACACGTTCGCCCGCAACGTCATCCGTCTCCGTCAGGAGTTTCCAGGCTTCCACAAAGCCGGATGGTGGGCTCCGGACGTAGATGCGGACGGAGACGGAAGCCCTGGGGTCCAGTGGTTGGGCCCATCAGGAATTGCTCCGGATTGGCGGGGAAAACACTTCGCCTACCGTGTCGACGGCGCCCGCGAGGAGCTTGGGATGACTCCGGAGGAGTACGCCGGCTACGCGCTGCAAAATCAGCACCTCCTCGTCATCGTGAATACGGGATCCGACAAGGTGGAGTACAAGGTCCCCGCACCCACGCGGAACAGGGTTTGGTACCGCGTGGTCGATACTCATTCCTGGGCCGAAGGGCATGGAAACTTCTGGAGCGCTGAGCAGACGGCGAAGGTCGCGGGTTCGTACGGCGTGAACCCCCACTCCGTGGTCGTCCTGGCTTTGCGTTAGTCCCAAGTACTTCTGATGTGGGCTGGACGGTCCCTGCGATCGCTGCATCGCAGCAACTCATCACGAGATGAAGAACTGCGTGGGGTGGGATCGGCGACTGCCGGTAGGATCAAGTAGGATCAAGTTAGGATCAAGGCAGAGGCTGCCCCCCCCGGCAGGAGGTCGTGATACACTGCGGCCTCGGCAGATCAGGAGGTCGCCGGTGCGATCGAACACACCCTTTTCCACAGCCTCCGAGACCTTGGACACGGTCCACTTCGACGTTCCCGCCACCTGTGGGAATCTAGGCCCCGGGTTCGACTCCCTGGGCATGGCGCTCAGACTCTACAACACGGTTCATGCCGAGATACCGCCCGAGATACCGCCAGAGATACCGCCAGAGATACCGCGCCGCGATCATACCGATGAGGTCAACGACTCGGCCGTGCGCACCGACGGTCCCACCGTCCTCCAGGAAGGCGTGGGAGGCACAGAGGTGCCCGCGGGCGGTGACAATCTGGTCATCCGGGCCATGAGTCTCGTCTTCCAGGCGCGAGGCTTGCGACCGCCGTCTCTGGTGGCCCGAGTCCATGGCAGAATCCCCGTGGCACGCGGCCTGGGATCGTCGGCCGCCGCGATCGCCGCGGGACTGTGCCTGGCCAGACCGATGATATCCCCGCCTCTGAGCCTCGAGGATGCCATCAATATCGGAACGCGTCTGGAGGGGCACCCGGACAACATCGTTCCCGCGCTGGTCGGTGGGGTTACCGTCTCGGTCGCCACGGATCAGACCGTGCACTGGGTGCGCCTTTGCGACGGACGAGGACTCCTGGCCTTGATCCTTGTTCCGGAAATCCGGCTCCGGACCGAGGAGGCTCGGAGTGTCCTGCCTCGCACCGTGACGCTCGAGGACGCCGTGTTCAATCTTTCCCGAGCGGCTCTGCTGGCCGGATGCCTGGCTACGAAGAACCATCGATCGTTGGGGGTTGCGCTGTCGGATCGTCTCCACCAGCCGTATCGAATGGCTCTGGTCCCCGGACTGGAAGAGGCCATCCGACGGGCGCATGACCTTGGCGCCCATGGAGCGTTTCTGTCGGGAGCGGGTCCCTCGATTAGCCTCCTGTTTCCATCTCGACCTCAAAGCAGGGTGGTGGCGGCGGCCCGCGAGCTGGCCCGGTTGAGCCCGGGTTTCACCCCGCACATTCTTCCGATCAGCCGCGCAGGGGCGTGGCCGGCCGAACCGGCCGGAACAGACGACCGATGACTGGTGACTTATCGAGGTGGTCCAAGATTGTGGTGTGCTAAAATGACGCCGCCATGCTCTTGGTCGTCGATGTCGGCAACACCCATACGACTTTTGGTCTGTTCGACCGCGACAGGCTCTCGGCCGAGCGACGGATTCTGACCAACAGGGACCGCACGGTCGATGAGACCGCCGTCTCGATCCTCGGTCTTCTGTCGTTGGATCGACTCTCGCCGAAGGATGTGGAGGGGGTCGCTCTCGCCAGTGTCGTTCCTTCGGTGACGGCTGCCCTTCGGGAGGCGGCCACGCAGCTCTTCGGGCGACCGCCGATCGTGGTCTCCTCCGAGATGAACCTCGGGATCAAACTGGCCGTGGATCGTCCTTCTCAGGTGGGTGCCGACCGGATCGTCAACGCGATCGCCGCCTTCAAGCGCCACGGTGCCCCGGCGATCGCGGTCGATCTGGGTACAGCCACCACGTTCGATTGCGTCAGCCAGGACGGACGTTTCCTGGGTGGAGCGATCACCCCCGGCATCGGCACTCTGGCCGCGGCTCTGCCTGCGTCCACAGCGATTCTTCCAAAGGCGGAACTCTCCGCGCCGGACTCGGCGATGGGAAAGAACACGCTCACGGCCATCCAGTCCGGGGTGTTTCTGGGCTACGTGGAGCTCGTCGAGGGGCTCGTCCGGAGGCTCAGAAGCGAGATGGATGGCCAGCCGATCGTCGTGGCCACCGGCGGCTTCGCCGAGATCGTCGCTCCTCATTGCCGATCGATCGACCGGTGCGATCGGCATCTGACTCTCTACGGACTGCTCGATTTTTTCGAGCGAAACCGAAATGAAACGCCTCGAAGGTAAGAACGTCGTCCTCGGTGTGACCGGAGGCATCGCCGCCTACAAAGCATGCGAACTGGCCAGCTTCATGACCCAGGCCGGGGCGGCCGTCGACGTCGTGATGACTCGTGCCGCCACCGAGTTTGTCCGGCCTCTCTCGTTCGAGGCTCTGACCGGCCGTCCGGTCTTGTGCGATCTGTTCCCTTCAACGAAGGAGTGGGCGATCGGTCACGTCTCCCTCGCAGAAAGGGCCCAGGTCGTTCTGGTCGCGCCTCTCACGGCGAACACCCTGGCCAAGATCGCGCGTGGTTTCGCGGACAACCTGCTCACGGCCACGATCCTCGCGACGAAAGCTCCCATCGTTCTCGCTCCGGCCATGAACGTAGGGATGTACGAAAACCCGATCACCCGGGAGAACCTCGAGTCTCTCCGGTCCAGGGGACTCAGAGTCGTCGAGCCCGGCATTGGTCGGCTCGCCTGCGGCGCCACCGGCAAGGGGAGGCTCGGTGAGAAGGAAGCGATCATCGAGGAGGTCCTGTCGGCACTGTCTCCCCAGGATCTCCGGGGAAGAAAGGTCGTGGTGACCGCCGGAGGTACGCGCGAACCTGTCGACCCCGTGCGGTACCTCGGAAATCGATCGAGTGGTCGTATGGGTTACGCCATCGCGCGGGCCGCCCACCGGAGGGGGGCTTCGGTGTCGCTCATCTCCGGACCGAGCGCCCTTCCTCCTCCGCCCGGGGTTCGATGGATCCCGGTCGAGACCGCGCTGGAAATGGGGACGGCCCTCGAGAGCGCCGTGGCGGATGCCGACGCCCTCGTCATGGCCGCGGCCGTCGCCGACTACCGTCCCGCCCGTCCCGCCGGTCAGAAGATGAAGAAAGACGGTCGGGAGGTCCGTCTCGACTTGGTCGAGAACCCGGACCTCTTGGACCGAACCAGGGGGACGTTCGTCCGGATCGGATTCGCCGCGGAGACCGAACGCCTGGTCGACAACGCGACCGAGAAGCTGGAGCGCAAGAACCTCGACCTCGTCGTGGCCAACGATGTCGGGAGGCCGGGGGGTGGATTCGACTCGGCCAACAACCAGGTGGCCTTCGTGTCCAGGGAAGGGGTCGAAGAACTTCCCCTCTTGACGAAGGAGGAGGTCGCCGACCGGCTGGTGAGCCGTCTGGTCCATTTGCTGAACGTCAGAAAATGATCCGATGGCTCGCGGCAGGCGGCCTGGCCCCGCATGGGGTCGCTGCTCTTTAGAGAACCGTGACGCGGCTCGGTCGAAGGACCGAGTCATCGGTCGGAGCCTTGGAGGGACCGTTGTGCGAACAATGTTGAAGAGCAAGATCCATCGGGCCATTGTCACCGATGCATGCCTCGACTACGAGGGCAGCGTGACGATCGCCCCCGAGCTCATGGAAGCCGCGGATATCCTGCCGTACGAGCGGGTGGATGTTCTCGATGTCACCAACGGCCATCGACTCCAGACGTACGCGATCCGTGGCTCCGGACGGCCCGGTGAGATCTGCATCAATGGTGCGGCCGCGCACCTCGTCCACAAAGGCCATCTGGTGATCATCCTCACTTATCAGGAGCTCGACGAGGCCAGTTCCCGGAGCTGTCAGCCCAGGATCGTCCTCGTCGACGAGAAGAACGGGATCCGATCGCCCCGGACTCCGGCCGACTGCTCCGGATCCGTATGGAATCGGGCCCAGGACCCACGGCAGGAGGAGGTCTAGAGGAATGGAGGTCGCGGTCACTCTCCAGGAGTTTCGGAAGAGGCGTGGAGCTCTCGTGGGTCGTGTGGGATTCGTGCCGACGATGGGGTATCTCCACGCCGGTCACATGTCTCTCGTCGAACGGGCCAGGGGCGAGAACGACCACGTGGTGATGAGCATCTTTGTCAATCCCGCCCAGTTCGGGCCTGGAGAGGATCTCGAAAAGTACCCGAGGGATCTCGATCGAGATCTCGAGATGGCGAAGCGCGCCGGAGTGCGTCTCGTCCTCGCCCCTGAGAACACGGCCGATGTGTATCCGCGGGGGTTTGACACCTACGTCCATGTCGAGGTTCTTTCGAGGCTCTGGGAAGGCCAGAAAAGGCCCGGCCACTTCCGTGGCGTGGCGACGGTGGTGGCCAAGCTGTTCAACATTGTCCGGCCGGACGTTGCGTATTTTGGCGAGAAGGATTTCCAGCAGCTGCAGGTGATCCGCAGGATGACCCGCGATCTCGACCTGGGCATCGAGATCGTCGGGTGCGAGACGGTTCGCGAGCCGGACGGGCTGGCCATGAGTTCCCGAAACACCTATCTGGATCCGACCGCCCGTGCCAGGGCCGTGGCGCTGTCCCGGGCTCTGGGCGCGGCGCGGGAGCTGGTAGCCGGAGGGACCCGAGACACGGGGCCGATACTTGCTCGTATGGAGGCGATCCTGAAGGACAACTCTCTTTCGATCGACTACGTCACGATCGTCGATCCCGCGACTCTCGAGCCGATCGACCGACTGGTCGGACCGGCCAGGGCGCTGATCGCAGTTTTCGTGGGCAGGATCCGTCTGATCGATAACGCGCGTCTGGAGCCAAATACCTGACGAGTCCACCTTTCGACAGGGTGCGGAACCCACCTGAACACCGATGACGAACCAGAGGATCTACTGCGACAGAGGACAAGGAGAACGGCTCCTCGTTCTGTGTGTCTGGTGGGTCCTGTTTCTCGCAACGGTCGGTGGGCTGATCCAGGCGGTCTACGAAGGCGTTCTGGCGAAAACCCAGCTCCTCCCTCTCTCTGTGATCGCCCTTGTCCTCGAGATCGTCTTTGTCTCGTGGGGGATCGCTCGGCTCCCGGTTTCGGCCCTGGCCTTTTCAGGGCTCGCGTTGCTCGCCGGACAGGTCTTCACGGCCTCTCTCTGGTTCGACACCGTCAGTCCTCCTGCTTTTCTCCTTGCAGGAAGGGGCGCGGACTTCTGGTCGCTGATCCTGTGCGCCCTCGACGTCTTCATCGTGGGAGCGCTGCTGGTTCCTCTCGTGCCGGGACACTGGGGCAGGGCGCTGGTGGGGATCTCCTTCGGTTACGGATTCTCCGGTTTCATCGCCGCCCTCTTCCAGGGATCGTCTCTGGAGGTCGCGGTTGCCGGTCTTGGTTTTCCCTCTCACCTCCCTTTGGCGTGGCGACCGGTCCTCGTGGCGATGAATGGTTTGGTCCCTCTGGGACTCGCCGTTCTGGGGATCCGGATCCTCTCCTTGCTCCACGCCCGGAACTACCAGCGAGCCCTTGGGATCGGCCTCGTGGTCGTCCTCAGTCTGATGCCGCTGGGTTCTGCGCTCATGTTGATGACCCGGCTGAACATTCCGAACATCTCGTGGGTTTGGGGTCATCCACAGGTCAAAGGGGAAGTCGAATGGACCTACACCTCGCCGTGGAATCACGCCCCGGACGGGTCGTGCGTCCATCGGGTCGGGCTCAGGACACCCGGGACTATTCCCAGAATGAAGCCCAACTGGAACCTCAGGGGTTCCATGTTTCGGACTCCGGCGAAAGGCGAGGAGACGTCCCTTCTGCTGGCGGTCCGTCACTCGGCCGCGACCCTCGATGTCTTGGATCTCAACGAGGATGAACTCATCCTGACCGAGAACGGGGTGAGAATTCGTGACTTCAAGATTGAAAGCGTCTCCAGGCAAGGCTTCCGGTCGAACAAAGTTGTGCTGGTGGTCGACGGTTCGGAGATTCGCGGCGAGGCCCCCCAGTCCTTGAGAAAGACCGTGACTTCGTTGATGAACCGTCTCAAAAAACGATTCCATGTGGGTCTGGTCCTCGCGGGCGGGACGACCAAGACGGCGGTTGGGTTCACCTCCGACCCGTCCCAGGATCTGGCACGGGGTTTGGCCGCGGTGGCTCGGCTGGAGCCGAGCGGTCGATCCGTGCTTCCCGACTCGATCTACGAAGGGTTTCGGCTCTTGGCGTCCGCTCCCCCGGCCACTCCCTCGTCCGGCCGGGCCTCTGACGGATGGAAGGCCATGGTGGTCCTTTCCCACTCGCCGTTCCAAGCCGTTCGCCGGGGAGCAGGGCAGGTGCTGTCTCGGGCGGCCGAGCTTGGACTTCCGGTATTCACGGTGGCCCGTGCCGAAGAGTCCGCACAGCCGAGGGATGCGCGCACGGACGGCTCGAGCCGACCCGACATGGCGGACGAACTCGCCTGCGTCGCCGGTGGGAGGGTGCTGCGGGCAAAAGGCTGGGACGAGTACGCGGCTGCCTGCGATACGGTTGCCGCCCTCCTGGAGAGTACGCATCGCATCACCTACAAGAAGGCCCTCCTCGAACCACCGACCGTCCGGCTCGACGTCTCCGTCGAAGGTGCCTCCGGTGTGTTCGAGGCCGTCGTCCGTGCCGGGGGTGGGCCGTTGGGCCACTTGGAGCTCCTGGTCGATGGGGATCTCGTGCAAGAGTGTGCGACGCCGGAATGCCGATTCCGATCCCGGGCCGGACAGTATCGCGACGGACAGCACCGTGTGAAGGCACGAGCCGTCGGACGCGATGGAGACGTCGCGGAGTGCGAGAAGGTGATCGCCCTCGCGGACGTTCCACCCAGGGTCGAGGTCGCATGGCCGGACCCTGGAGCGCTCGTCTACCGACCGGCCAACGCTTGGATCGCGGTGCACGGAGGCGGAGTGCGCGCCGTGGACGCGTGGATCGACAGCCAGACGGTCACGGTCACGACCGGTCCTCGCACGGGATCGGGAATTCCCGGCGATCCCGATACGGAGTGGACCACGCGGAGCGACAACGCCGTGTTGTCATCCTTGGCCTTTGCGCCCGCATCGATCGAGTCTTCCCGGACGGCCAGCACCACCTCACCCAAAGGACCCTCCGACCAAAAGCCTCCGTGGATCGGCCGGGTGATCCTGGCTCCCGGAGCCATGGGCCCGGGCGTTCACCGTCTCCTGGTCCGCGCCGCGGATCAGAAGGGGCGTTGCAGCGAGTCGTCGACTTGGTTCAAGGCCATCATCCCCTCGATCCATGTCTCTCTTCCCGGTCTCTCTTCGAGGGCTCCGGTCGTCGGTCGCTGTCCCCTCGAGGCCCAGGTGACCGCGGTCCCCCCCTCGCTTCCAGCCACTTCCGTCGCGATCAGCCTGGATCGGGGACCGGTGACGATGCTGTCGCGCCCCCCCTTCACCATCGATCTCGACGGGCAGCTTCTCTCTCTGGGAGCCCACCACATCCGGGTCCGGGCCACGAACTACCTTGGATTCTTCCACGAGATCACGGTGCCGTTCCGGGTCGAGAGACCGGGTTTCTTCATTCAACTGCCACAAGTGGTCAATGGAGCTACTATATCCCACAAGATTACTATCGTTCCCAGGATCGTCGACGAGAGCAAGAAGGGTCTCTCTCGCGTCGAGTACCGCATCGCGGGAAGACTCATCGTCGCGGACCGAGGTGACTTTTCCGTGGAGCTCGACCCCGCGGTCCATCCCCCGGGACTGTCGCGGCTGCTCGTCCGGGCGATTCGTAAGGACGGCCAGGTCGCCGAGTCCGCGGTCAGCCTGGTCCTCGCCAAACCGTGCTCCCTCCAGGTCACGGTTCATGCCCGCCGATTGGAGGGCTGGCTCACGGCCGAGGAGTTCGACTCTCTCGGGCGAAAAGTCTGGCTCGACGGCAAGATCGTGGACGCGGACCGGGTCGCTCTCGCTTCGGCTTCTGATTCGCCTCTCGCCGTGGCAGTGATCCTCGACGGGAGCCGAAGGCTCGAACAGGACGGTCGCTGGCCGGGCGTGAAGGAGGCTGCTCGCCGTTTTACGGGGTTCCTGAGACCGACAGACCCGCTGTCGGTGCTCGTAGCTGGGAATTCTGCCGTCGTGGCCTGTTCTCAGGCTCGAGACGCCAAAGATGCACTCTCATCCATTGATGGCTCAATTCCTTCGGATGGACGCGCGCTGTACGATTCGATCGCAAAAGGCATCGGACTCGTTTCCCAGCGGGGGGATGATCGCAGGGCCGTTCTCGTGATCGCCGGAGGGACGGATCAGGACGCATCCGGAACAGGGCCCGGATCCGTCACTGGTCTCGATGAGGCCGTGGCTCTGGCGAACGGGTCCGAGGTGGTTATCCACACGGTCGGCCTCGGCCACGCGGTGAAGGAGGACGGCGACTTGAACGGGAGGGTGTTGCGCTATCTCGCTCGTTCCACCGGGGGAACCTACACCTACATCCCGGGTTCGTTCGATCTCGCGTCCGTCATGCGGGAGCTGGCCGACCGAATCGTGTTCGAGAGTCGGATCACGATCCTGGCGCCCGACCTCGAAACCGGCAAGGTCTACCCCGTCAAGATCGAGGTTGGCGACCCCGCGGTGCAGTTGACCTACCCTCCCCACGCCACGGCTCGTTGAACGAGTCGTTTTCGACTCGTCGTGAGACGGGCGACCTTAGAGTGCCCTTCCAGGACGGCAGAAGTCCTGTCCAGCGGCTTCCTAGCGGGCCTTGAGTCATTGACTTTGCCTCTCTGACGGGGCTATATTGCCTCGCTGGCCGGAACAGCGCCGGCGAAGTCGTGGGCTGGACACGTGCGGACCTTCCACGAGGCCGTGTTCAGCACGGCTCGGGAGGTCGTTCGATGAGTCCGCACAGTCGCAGACATCAGAAGACTCCAAAGGAGTCGACACCGCACGCGGGCCCGGCGGAGTCCCCCGGGAATCCCGAGCGCACGTCCGGCCCCTCGTCCGTGGACGATTCGGGCTCGTTCGACTACCGGAAGCTTGGTCTTAGAAACCCAAGGCAGGAGTTCGAAGAGTACGCGAAACAGCGCATTTCGGTCGCGCAGAAGCTGGGACAGACCGAAGACGTGGAAATCTACCTGGAAGCTTTCGAGCTTGGCAAGAGCCTCCTTGGTCGGAAAAGGGAGGAAAAGCCGTGATTCTGCGACGACTCAAGGCGACCAACTTTCAGAGGTACAAGGAGCTGGAGCTCGCGAACCTCCCCGAGAGAGGGGTCATCGGTGTCGTGGGCGCGAACGAGTCCGGGAAGTCCACGATCGGCGATGCCGTGGCCTTTGCCCTGTTTGGACAGACCATCCGGGCCGACGGTGGGCACTTGAAAGACGTCGTCAACTGGCAGGAAGACACCGCGACGGTCCGGCTCGCTTTCCGTCTCGACGACGGGGCCGAGTACGAGGTCGTCCGCGAGGTGGACAAGGAAGGGACCTACTTCGCGGAGCTCTGCGATCTCGCGACCGGCCAGGTCATCGTGCGCGGCGTCGGAAAGGTCCAGCGCCGACTGGACGAGCTGATCGACTTCTCGTTCGACGAGTTCAGGTACTCGTTCTATCTGGGGCAGAAGGAGTTCGATATCTTGGGCGCCGGGAGCGGAGGCGACCGACGCCGCATGCTGGACGGGATGATCGGGGTGACCGAGATCGAGGAGGCTCTCTCCGGCGTGCGTGATCGGCTCGGAGGTTTGTCCGCCGAGCGCGATCAGATCGACCGGGAGCTGGGCATGACGGCTCGCTTGGTGACGGAGTATCGCGGAACGGGGGAGGGGACGGACCCGTGCCGGGCGCGCCTCCAGGAAGCCATGGATCGGGTCGCCGCCTTGGAAGCCACTCTGGGGACCTGCGAGCAGGAGAGCGCGCGGACGAACTCACTCTTCGAAAGCCTCGAGATGGCCCACGCCGCGGTCGATACGATCGTCATGCGTCGATACGTCCGGCTCCTCGCACACGTCGGTGCGGCGGAGAAGCTCTGCTGCCGGGCTCTGACCGATCGTATGTCGGCCTTGGAGGCGGAGTCTTCGTCGCTGACGACCCAGTGCGAAGCCTTTCGCACCTTCCAGGTCCGCCTGGGTGAACTGGAGTCGCTCGTGAGGCTGCGTGCCGAGGAGTTGGCGGCCCTGCTGAAGAACAATCTGGAGGGGGTCTACTCCGACGCCGAAGGCGACCTCATCACGCCCGACGGCAAGCGCGAGCAGCTCGTCGTCACCGAAAGGCGGATCGAGGAGACGATCGCGAGGTCGAAACAGGCCAACCGGGGCCTGCGGCTCCTTTTCGTCCCTTCGATCCTAGCGACGATCGTCGGGGCGGTGATGCTCTACCACTGCGGGGGTCTCGTCCTTTCGACCCCGCTCGTCTGCTGGACCGCCGTCTTTCTGGGTGGTTTGACCGGGCTGGCGATGGCCTGGCGCAGGCGGTGCGAGATCGTGAGTCTGGAACGTCGGCGAAGCCGACTCGAGATGAACAGATCGATCCTCCAGGAAGAAGTCGCCCAGATCCGGCGAGCACTCGAGGCGTGCAAGTCGTTCGATCGCACCGATGTCGCTTCGATGGCTGAGCGAGTCCGACAGACCCAGACCCCCCGGATCCTCGAACTCTACGACCGGATCGTTGCCGCGCATCGGGAGTTTCTCGTTCAGGAGGCGGTCGTTCCTACCTATCAGGAGACACTGAGTCAATCGATCTCCACGGCGAATCTGAAACTCTGTGAGCTCCAAAAACAGCGTCAGGAGCTGGAGGAGTTCGAGCGTTGGCTCGACCTCGCGCTTGGAGGTCTTCGCTCGTCCGGGTTTGCTTCGTCGGTCGAGGTCAATGAGGCCGAGGTTGTGCCGGTGTGGACGTACGAGTTTCTCCGTGATCAGAAAGCGGCCTGTGTCACGGCCGTCACTGAGGCGTCCCGCCACGTCTACGCGTTGGAGTCGTCGGGCCTGAAGGCCGTGGACGACCCGCTGTCCCTGATCCGGGGCAAGATGGGAGAGGTGTCCTCGGGTGGAGCAAGGCCGCCCGAGGAGATCGCGGTCGATCTCGCGAATCTCCGCGTGGGTCCCGGTGAATCGACAGTCTCGGACGTGCTCTCCAGGCTTCGGGCACTCGGCTTGGAGCTGAAGAACGGCCTGCTGCCCAAACAGGCCGTGCACGAATCCGAGGAGCGGAATCGAAATCGTCGAGAAGGCCTGATGGGCGAGGTTCAAGCCGCGCGCATCGCGCGCGAGACCGCCTCGCTGGAGCTCAAAAGCCTCGAGCCGGACATCCACAGGTCGCAGGAGCTTGCGAGCCAGCAAGAAGCTCTTGAGGCGAAACGCCGGGCCGTTCACCGTCAGATCCGCGTCCACGAGGTTCTGGGCGACATGCTGTCGGAGCTCGCGGACCGGCTGCGCCGACGGTGCGGTCCCGCGATCTCGGAGTTCATCGCCTGGGTGCTCCCGCGCCTGACCTCGGGTCGCTACGAGACCGTGCGGCTCTCTCGCGACTTTGAGATGGAGATCTACGCCCGTGAGCGTGGCGACTACGTTGGGCTCGATTGCCTGTCCGGGGGGACCGTGGATCAGCTGCTGTTGGCCCTGAGGCTCGCCTTTGCCAAGGCACTCATCCACACCAAGCGGTCGCCGGAATACCAGCAGTACCTGTTCTTCGATGAGCCGTTCTCGTCGTTCGACGAAGACCGCGCGGAGTCGTTTGTCCGTCTCCTCAAGAGACCCGATCTCAACTTCGTCCAGATCTTCCTGGTTTCGCATCTCCCCGGCCTCGCGCGGCACTGCGACCTCGTGGTCCAGACGCGCATCGATCAGCCGCGGCTCGTCGTCGGCTAGACGGGGGCCGCCGGCCGGAGTCAACGTGCTTGTACTCGGCATCGAGACCTCTTGCGACGACACCTCTGTGGCGCTCGTCCTCGACGGGCGAGAGGTGCTTTCGAACGTCTTCGCCTCGCAGGTGGCGGTCCATCAACCGTTCGGAGGCGTCGTGCCGGAGCTCGCCAGCCGAAGTCATCTGGAGGCGCTGCCAGGGACTCTCGACGAGGCCCTGCGTCAGGCGAACCGCACCCTCGCCGACGTGGACGGCGTCTGTGTGACGTACGGTCCCGGCCTGGTCGCGAGCCTCCTGGTTGGCGTGATGGCGGCCAAGGGGCTGGCCGCTGGCCTTGGGAGGCCATTTCTCGGGGTCAATCATCTTCAGGCCCACCTGGCAGCCTGCTTTCTCGCGGATCCGGAGCTTACCCCCCCCTTTCTGGGGTTGATCGTGTCCGGGGGCCATACGGCGCTGGTCCGGTTCGATGACGTGGACGCCATCCGGCTCCTCGGCCAGACCCGTGACGATGCGGCCGGCGAGGTCCTCGACAAGGTCGGCCGTCTCATGGGCCTGCCGTTTCCGGCCGGTCGATACATCGAGGAGTCCGCTGCCCGCGGCGAAGCGTCCCGGGTTCGCCTTCCCCGCGCGTACATGGGGCAGGAGCTCGCGTTCTCCTTCTCCGGACTGAAGACGGCGGCGTCGCTTGCGGTCCGGGACGGAAGCCACCGGGTCGAGGATCTGTGTGCTTCGCTCGAGACCTCCATCATCGATGTTCTCGCCAGGAAGAGCGAACAGGCTCTGCGGCAGACCGGTCTCCCGGTGCTGTGCGTAGCCGGCGGGGTGGCCGCCAACGGTCCCCTCAGGGCGCGTCTGGCCGACGTGGCCGCCTCTTGTGGCGCCCGGCTCGTGGTCCCTCCTGTCGTCTACTGCACCGACAACGGAGCGATGGTGGGCTGTCTGGGGGGCCGCAGGCTCATGCGTGGCGCTGTGAGCCCGCTCTCCTTGTCCGCGGCGCCATCGCTCGCGATCGAGGAGAACTGATTGACGGATGGGAAAGGTCCAGGTTCTGGACGAGGCGACGATCAATCGAATCGCAGCCGGTGAAGTCGTGGATCGTCCTGCCTCCGCTGTGAAAGAGCTCCTCGAAAACAGTCTCGACGCCGGAGCGACCCGGATCGAGATCGAGATCGAGCGGGGCGGTAAGTCTCTAATCCGGGTCGTGGACGACGGGGGCGGGATGACCCGTGAGGACGCGCTTTTGGCTCTGGAACGGCACGCCACTTCCAAGATCGTTCCCGGAGACTCGTTGACCGAGATCTCGACGCACGGGTTCAGAGGGGAGGCGCTTCCGGCCATGGCCGGGGTCGGCAGAATGACGCTCAAGACGCGTCCCCGTGGGTCGGAGGAGGGGACCTCCATCCGGATCGACGGAGGCGTCATCCGGTCGGTCGAGTCCGTGGGTGGTCCGGAGGGAACGTCGGTCTCGCTGGCCGACCTCTATTTCAACACCCCAGCGCGTCGCAAGTTCCTCAAGGGGGACGGGGCGGAGAGATCGGCCGTGACCGAAGTCGTGATGAACGCTGTCCTGGCATGGCCCTCGGTCTCGTTCCGGATGATCGCGGGGGGAGAGACGGTCTTGATCTCCCCTGGAAACGGTTCTCGGTCGGATCTGGCCCGTCAGCTTTTCGCGCTCGATCAGCACGCGCAACTCGTGGAGTTCCAGAGGACGCTGCCAGGGCTTCCCTACACGCTCTCAGGACTTCTCGGTCAGCCGCCCCTGACTCTGCCGACCCGTCGGGGCATCCGGCTTTTCGTCAATGGCCGGCCCATCCGTTCCGCGGCGCTGTCCCGATCGGTTCTCATGGCGTACAAGAACTTTCTTCCGGTGGGTCGAGCGCCCCTGGCTGTCCTGTTTCTCGACGCGCCACCCAGTACTGTCGACGTGAACGTGCACCCGGCCAAGCTGGAGGTCCGGCTCCAGGAAGCGTCCCGCCTGGAGGACACGCTCGTGGAAGAGGTTCGATCGGTGTTGCGGGAGTGCACGGGGCAGCCCGTTCCAGGAGCCTCTCGACCTCTCGGCCGACAAGGCGAGAGTCCCGCGGCGCAAGTCCGGACTCCAGACCTTGGGCTGGTGGAGTCTTGCTCCGACAGTCTCCAGCCGGGCTATGAACCCGCAAATGAAGGAGCTCGACCCGGGGGGGGCAATCCCTGGCCGCGGGAACCTTCCGGAGACGACAGATGCGAGGCCCTTCCCGGGCTGGGCGCGGGTACGATCCCCAACGAGCGAGATACTCGCTCCATTGGCTCACGGGGGGGATATCCGAGCCAGGCACGGCTTTTTGACGCCGCGCGGCTCGGGGCCGGGGTCCTCCGGGAGGGCAATCGCACCGTCGACTGGGACTCGATCCAGATCATGGGACAGCTCGCGAAGACGTACATCCTGGGCGTCTCTGAAGACACGCTGTTCCTCATCGATCAGCACGTAGCCCACGAGAGGATCCTCTTCGAAAAGGCTCTAGATCGCCTCTCCTGGGAGAATGTACCGGTTCAGAGACTCCTGGTTCCCATCACAGTGGAGCTGCCCAAGGACGCAGAGGGGCGGGTCGCCGAGGGCCTCGAGCTTCTGTCCCGCTACGGTTTCGAAGCCCAGCTCTATTCCGCCGGGACCGTGGTCGTCACCACGATCCCCCATCTCTCCGACCGGCTCAAACCTGAGCCGCTGCTCAAAGATCTTCTGGCCGACATCGAGGCCCTGTCTCCATGTTTTTCCGCGGAAGAAGCCCTTCGGGCGGTGGCTGCCCGGATGGCATGCCGATCCGCGATCATGGCAGGCGAGACCTTGGACGAGACGAGCATGGCGAACCTGGTGGGGGACCTGGCCCGGACTCATAGCCCGATGACTTGCCCTCATGGCAGGCCCTCGCTTGTGACGCTGTCGGTCAAGGACCTGGAAAGGCGCTTTCTGCGCTGCTGACGGGGCAAGACTCCGATGGATTCAATCCTTCCGTCAGGCGCCCGGGCGGACGAGACGTCGGCGCTCTTTCTGGTCGGACCCACGGCATGCGGCAAGACCGCCCTCGCGGCGCAGATTGCCTCCCGGGCCGGCCTGGAAGTAATCTCGATGGACTCCATGCAGGTCTATCGGGACATCCCGATCGTGTCGGCTCAACCGGACGAGGAGGATCTCTCGAAGGCTCGACACCACCTCCTCGCCCAGATCGACCCGTGGGAGCCGTTCGATACGGCGCATTACGTGGACCGTTGCTCGCGGGTGATGGAAGAGGTTCGGGGCAGGGGGAACGCCTGTCTCTTCGCTGGAGGAACGGCGCTCTATTACCACGCGTTGACCGTCGGACTGTCGCCACTCCCCGGCGCTAATCCACAACTCAGGCGGCGGCTGATGGACCAGGCCGATCGTGAAGGCGCTGGAGCTCTTCACAGGCTTCTTGAACAGACCGACCCTCCCACGGCCGCTCGACTCCACCCCAACGACGTTCGTCGCCTGGTGCGGGCCCTCGAGATCTGTGAGACGAGCGGCTGTTCTCTCTCCTCCCTCTTGGCCCTGCCCAAACGGCCTCTGGTCCGTCGGTTTCGGACCGTCGGGATCTCGATCCCCCGCGAGATCCTCTACGACAGAATCGACCGACGGGTGGACGGGATGTGGGCACGCGGGCTGGTCTCCGAGATTGCGACTCTGCGCTTGCGGCTCCCGAAGGGGCGGTATCCGGTGCAGCAGGCCATCGGTTACCGGCAGATCACGGAGTACCTCGACGGGTCTTACCCGGAGGAGGAGGCGCTTCGCCTCGTCAAGCGGGACAGCCGACGATTCGCGCGTCGCCAGATCCGTCAGTTTCAATCCATGCCGGGCATCGCCTGGCTCGAGGCACTTTCGTTCGACCACGACGACGCGCGGATCGAGGAGGCGCTTCGCCTCTTCGGTCTGTCGGCCCCCCGAGATCAGTAAAAGCGTGTCATGGATGCCTCTGCAGCTCGACGCGGATCGGAGGAAGCGCATCGACGCCATCGGGGGTATACATCAGGCTTCCGATCGACGACTGGAACGTCTCCTGCCATGTTAGAAAATTGGGCTGAGGCGTTGGCTCAACCGACACGGACAGAGGCTTGTCTTGAGCCTCGAGACGAAGGGGAGGGGCCGAGCTCGAGGGACGCACAGGTCGCCCGGGCATGAGCTCCACGTAAACGGTGACCGGCTCTCCCAGCCCGAACTCGTGCGGGTATTCGACGGTCAGTACTCCGTGTCGAACCGTCATGGTCTTGGGTCCATAGGTCGTATAGAAACGGACCCAGGAAGGCCCAAGCTGATACCCGAGCGTCCCGGTCTGGAGGGTGTCACCCACCTCGTCGGTGAAGAGACCGACCCGACGGAGCGCTGAGATTCGCCTCTGCCCCGGAGGGTTCACCAGAGCGTCGATGCGGATCGTATCGAGACCGGCGGCCCAAGACCGATCGAGACCGGCCCGGACAAACCAGGCTTCGTCCACCGGCAAATCGACGGAACGGAGCGGTTCGGCCGCGGACCAGACCGACGGCACGATGATCTCTCCAAGGTAAGGATGGGCCGGCGAGACGATCGGCCCGCACAGCCCGTGAGAGGCGGCAACGCCTCCGATGACCTCTCCGGTCAACAGATCGATCCAATAAAGCGCGCGACCACCGATCGGAGAGATGATCAGAAGATCCCGGCCGCATTGAAGGTAAATCTCATTGAGACCATCCCGATCGAGATCTTCCACGCTCACGGGCTGATCGGAGTCTCCAGGGACGAGGATTTGGGCTCGGCGAGCGGCCTCAGCGATGAGAAGAGAACTGCCCACGAGATCCCACGACGACTGATCCGTGCGATCAGCCTCAGGGAAGCCAAAACGGTGCTGGCACGAGGCGAACGTCCGCAAGGCTCGGATCACGAGCTGCCGAGCCCCTCCGGTCAACGGAAGTCCAAGCGTCGAAAGCCTTCGTGACAGTTCGTCGCCAACCTCGCCAAAAGCCGACCGGTATCGGTCGACCGTCTGGTCCTTCCGCGGGAAGGCCTCCCCCGTACCCTCGGATTCCGGCGACCGCGATCCGGAACGAGGCTCTGTCGACGCGACACGGCCCGGCGCGAGCGACGAAACGGCAACGCTCCCGGGGGGCCGTCCTTTCACCGAGGACTCACCCAAAAGGATGGTCTCCCACCCCTGAAGCCTTTCGATCCATCGGAGGAGCTTCTGCACATTCTCGTGTTGAGAAATCGGCGAAAATCCCCGTTCGTAGGCCAAGAGGCCCGTGGATTCCGCCAGGATCAAGGCGATCGCCGTGGAGCCCTCTTGGATCCGCGCGAGCGATTCCTCCAGTGGCGCGAGATCTCCGGTCAGGATCGACCTCTCGACACCGAGATCAAGCCCAGGCGTCAGCGACAGAACGACGGGGAGCTCTGCGTCCGGGTCCGTCGGAGGACTGCTCGTGGAGACCTCGACGCGAAGCTCCGGGGGGAGGTCGCTGGTCTCTTGGCGCGGATCTGCCGGAAAACAGAGCCCGTCGATCACTCGATGATCGAGCGGAGATCCAAAGACGCGAACCCCGGCGGCGAACGGAGAGCCCGCCACGGTCTCGCGGCTCTTCGCCGGCAGAACGGGATTGGCCGCACGATCAAGCCGGATCACGTAGTCGATCCCCGATCCCGAGAAGATTCTACCGTGATCCTCTGGGATACCATGGTCGATAAGAAGACATCCCGTCGGGCGTGTACAGAAGAGTTCCGCCAAAAGTTGGAGATGGCATTCGATTTGGAGCTGTGCCGTGACAACGGGGAGGGAGGATAACGCCGCGCTCGAAAACGTTGAGGCCAAAACCTCGAACCGACCGGCACGAATCCCGGCACGGACGAGATCCAGCAGATCGCTGGGGTACCAAGAGACACCGGTGAGGAAGTCGCCGGAAAGCTGCAGGTGAACGCGGATGGCTGGGTGGTCCCGGAATGCCTCCAGCAGCGGCACGTAACAGGAAGAAAGCGCGGCCGGGAGCCCTGGGCCGATGGCCCGGCCCATCTGAAGTACGATCGCCAGTCTCTTCAAGCGATGGACTCCTCCGCAAACATCGTTGGGCTCCAGCCCCGCGCCCTGGTTCCTCAATTTGACACAAACCCAGCTCTTGTGGTACCATAATGAATAGGAGTCAATCAAGGAATGATGCAAGAAAAGAAGTGCCTGAGTGTCCAGTGCGACCCACCGAGCGAATGCATGTTCAAGGTGCACGAGCCGGTCGTTCATCCCGCGCATGGCGTCGGGATCGTTCGCGAGATAAAGAAGCAGTTCATCCTCGGTCGCGAGGTCAGCTACTTCTACATTGATTTTCCCAACAACGACCTCGATCGTGTGATGATCCCGGTCGACAAGGCCAGAGAGCTTGGTCTCCGGCGCGTCGTCAACGATAAGACGATCGAGGAGATGCTGGCTATCATCAGAGACCGTGACGGAACGTACCTCGATTCGCTGGAAGACGAGAGCTTCCACAAGCGGCATCGAGAATACCTGGAGCGTGTGCAGTCAGGCAATATCTTGGAAGTGGCCAAGGTTTTCAAGACTCTCCACGAGCGCTCCAAGGCCAAGGATCTTGGGCTCAAAGAGAAGTTTTTGATGGAGAGGGCCCAGAAGATGATTCTGGGAGAACTCAAGTACGCGAAGGACATCACGTACGAAAAGGCTCAGGCCCTCATCGAGAAGGTAACGAGCGGCTAGACTGTTGTCGCGCGCCGCTTGCGTTCGCTAACCCAGGAAACTGTCCCGCACCGTTCACACAAGGCCCTCCCGGGAGCCCTGACGGGGTTGTCGTTACGTTTCGGCACGCCGTCCCGTGAGGGGCCTGCATTCCAGATCTCAATGGTGACCTCCGTTGACTTGAAGGCCCATGCAAAGGTCAATCTCTACCTGCGGGTGGGGGACCGGCGGGCCGATGGCTATCACGAGCTCGAGACCTTTTTTTTGTCTATCTCTCTGCACGATCGACTGAGGGTCGAGTGGACGGTCGGAGATTCGATCGAGGTGGATGCTCCTGGCCTGCCGGGAGTGCCCGCGGAGCAGAACCTGGTCAGCCGCGCAGCGTCCGCGTTGCTCCGTTGCCTGGGTTTCGAAAAGCGCGGTGTCAGGATCCTCTTGCACAAAGAGATACCTGTGGCCGCCGGTCTTGGAGGCGGGAGCGCGGATGCCGCAGCCGTGCTCACCGGCCTCAACCTGCTCTGTGGCGAGCCCCTTTCCGACCGGAAGCTCGCCGAAGTCGCCTCCTCGCTG
>Ga0074195_1002246_pt1 | contig 22490 bp, 27 predicted proteins | sample EPASupsiteHSE623_FD_64525 | JGI IMG/M metagenome (GOLD analysis project Ga0074195, IMG submission 64525) | Bioremediated contaminated groundwater from EPA Superfund site, New Mexico - Sample HSE6-23 | ecosystem: Environmental > Aquatic > Deep subsurface > Groundwater > Contaminated ...
GTTTCATCAATTACAGTGGTTTGTAGTGTAATGCCTTCTTTAGTTAGGCCACCTTTGAGTAATATATCATTAGTTCTAATGTCTGTTTCAAGAGTAATCATTACTAATCTATTGTAGTTTAAAGTATTGAATACTGTATCTGCTACAGTTTTAGTAATCATTAATCCTAGTCCCCTCTGTTGTATCTTCTTGGGGACTAATACACCCAGTTCACATTGTTTAATGTCTGGTATGGTATGAGCCACAATGTACCCAGATGTACGGCCCGATTTGGTATCTACAGCTTTTAATGCACCTCCAAGTACTAGAGCATATTGCTCAAATGTGTGTAAATCTAGCCCTTTAGGGAAATGCCTGAAGAAGGCCTCATAACCCTTGCCTCTGTAGAAGTCATAGAATAATTCTAAGTCTTTAAGTTCTAATGGTTTAATGGTTAACATGATTATGGTATTATTCTTAGGTTAGTTCCATTACTTATTAGGGTTAGTACCCCACCACTCTCTACTATATCTATTGTGGCTTCGCCTTCTATTATTTCTGCACCTTGAGTAGCTACTATTATCTTGAAGGCTGTACCTGCTACTCCAGTACCATCTGCTATTATGAATACTCTGCCTGGTTTAATTATCTCTGCTGTAGGGATAGTTACTGTTACATTGGCAGCTAAAGCAGTTACTTCGGCGAATACAGTAGTTACAGCTATTGTGGCCGAACCTGCAGCTAAAGCTTCATACCCCACTGACAATACACTGGAATCTAGTACAGCACCAGTTAGTTTCTTATTAGTTAGGGTCTGACTATTGGTAGTGCCTACTATTGCACCAGTAGCTCCATGTGTAGTAGTGTCTGTTTCATGAGCATTGATGTAGTTATTAGTTTGGTCTATATCAGCATCTAATTTAGGGCCTGGATTAGTTTGTACCCCATTGCGTGTGTATATTCTATTGACAGCCATAATAATATCTCCTTAAAATAAGAAATCTAAAAGTATTCTGCCCCATGTGTTTGTATCTACACAAACATATAAGTATGTAGCATCAAAAGACATTTCTCCTCTAATACCTGTATCTGTAGTGGATGTAGGAGTACGTCTATAGATAGGGTTAGTTATTAGACTAGTCCTTAAATCTTTTAACCAATTCTGTAGATTGGGGTCATCTACTTGTGGGGGTGGTCTTAAATTCATTAGTAGAACCTTCTAGCGATAGTAGCTACTCTTAAAAAGAGTTTATTTACTTTAAAGTTTAAAGTACAAGAGCTATTAGTTATCTCTAATTGAATGCTTCTGAAGGTATCTTGGATTATGTCTTCTAATGCTGTAGCTACTTCTTCAATACTTGACCAGTCTAGGTCTAGTGCCCAATCTATATCATCTGTCCATGTAATGGCACCAGAGGTTAGACTAATACTATCAGAAGAGGTGCTACCTGCTCCTCTATCGAATGTTCTAATGAAGGTTAAAGTACCTGTGCCTGTAGCAGATACAAAAGGTACAAACTCTCTAAGTAACTTCACTGAGTCATCTGCACCAAAGTCATAGTATTTAGTCTTAAAGTAGCTATCAGTATCTATACATCTACAGGTTAAATCGTCTGCTCTAAGGGTTTGTAATGCGATGGTTTTATTTTGGAGCATTAATATAGTGCTTGTGGTAGTAGCTGTAAACTGTATTTCTACTCTAGTCCACTCTGAACCTGCTACTAAGGTTGTAGTGCTTTCACTTAGGGCTGTACCTGTAGAGGTTGTTGCACTGAACTCTTGAGTAGATGTGGCTGCACCTACCGTACTCTTTATGTATATGTAAGCCCTATAGGTAGCTCCTACTACTGTAGTAATGGTCTGTCTTAAGTAGTCATTTAAAGCTGCTGTAGCGAACTGCATTGATTTAGTGCCTGTTACTGCATCAGCTACTATTGTTAGGGTGCCTGCTCCAGTTGTGTAATTAACTCCACCATAGGCCCCTAAAGCTTCAGTTTCCATGCCTCCATCAGTTATTAATTCTGTAGTAGATTCTACTCCCTTACTAGTTTCAGATAGGTAATAAACTACTCCATCTGTGGAGCCTACATATAGGATGCTAGTTTCTAGGGTGGTGTCATAGACTTCTGCTGAACTCCTAATAGATACTCCTGATAAAGGCCATAGACTATTCGTAGCATAATCATAAATACACCCATGATTATTGAGACTTGAGTCTGAGGCTGGGTAAAAGAATAAGGCCCAGTTACGCGCTCTATGATAACCACCTATAGCCCCATTGAATGCTGGTACATTTTGACTAGCGAAGTACTCGTAGCATTTATACTCTTCACCATCACCTGGGATTGGGAGGGAATAGACGTTAGTACCATCGAAGGCTTTTAATCCTTCTTGAGATAGGAATATGTGTACTTCTAGTTGTTTACCACCTATTGTGACGTAGCCTGTACGTAAGGAGTGTCCTGAGATACAACCTACTCCTTTTACGTAGTCTCTTTCTACGCTGTATGTATAATTATCTCCACTACTTACGATTGATATTGAGTTATTCTTATATACTACTAAGATGTTCCTTAACTGTTTAATGGCTGTAATGCCTTGACCATCGTCTGAATCGAACTCTAGGTAGTGGTCTGTAGTGTCCCAACTTAATGGATTATCTAATAATGAGTAATAGGCTCTAGTAGGGTAGTCTACTCCATCTACACAGTTAGCTAAGAATACTCTACCATTGTAAGTAGCTATTAAATTAGCGGTAGTAGGGGGTGTATTCAATCCACATAAGCTAGCTAGTGTTACGAAGTTACCTGCTCCACCATCCCATATTACCGAGGCATCATTACCATTAGTACCTATTAAATAATCATTGAAGACTATGAATTGATAATTATAATCTGTGAAGGCTAATCCCCCTGTAATGTCTGTCCAGAGGTTAGTAGTAGTATTGAAGTAGTAGGCTGCTGTAGGGGTAGTGGCTACTAGCTTCTGAGTACCATTATGCTTGACGTAGTCACAGATACCGGTAATGGCCCCTGTAGTACCTACTTTACCACTGTGTCTAACTAAGCCTGGGGTGTCTTGTAGACCACCATCGGACCACATTATGTTCTGACAGTTTGGGGATTCATTATCTTTAAGAGTAGCGCTGAGGGGATTACTATTTAATCCTGCACTTAGGTCTACTATTAATAAAGGCTTTATGTTAGCTAGTTCAGTCATGTTTAAAGGCCATTTTAACGAACGCTAGGGGGTCTAGGACAGACGTAAATGGGGTAGTTGGGCACTTACCCTATGATTTTAGGTAGTCTACCATATGTTACTCCGTGGTACCTAATTATGCTTCCTTTGACCCTACGGGTGTTGTTACGACTACCATCTATTGCTATTAATAATCTCTTTACTTGGGTATCAAATTCTGTTTTAATGTCTTTAGCTATATCGAACTCATATTTGTCTTCATGGGCTTGTTGTAAGGTACATAATAGGATTAAATCTTGCCATTCTACGGGGAGTTCTGGGGTATCGTTATCTAAGATTAATTGTCTGGGTTGTCTTATGTACTTAATACGGAGTGTATTGACTGCACTAGGAGTAGGCCAAAGGTTAATGGGTTGGTACTGCATGGAGAGTTTACCACTAGGGATTGTTACTAAGGTTACTGGGGTAATCGTATTACTTATTAGTGTTAAATAGCCTGTGGTTACTGCACTGAGTCTAGCCCCTATAACTGTGTCAAAGGTTTGGGTAGTGGTTACTGCTCCTGCACCTACTAGGGTTACTGTTTCTGAGACTACTAGGTTGCTTAATAGGCCCCTAATTACTAAGGTTTGGGTGGTGTCTGCTGCATTGATACCTGTTACTGTTATTGTGGCTGCGGCTGTGGGTTGGGCTGATACTTCAGATACACCTTGTAATGAGTAGTGTGTGGGGTCTCCTGTAGAAGAATGGTCTGGGTCTATGAGGTCTATATCTCTATCTGATATCTCTACTAAGTCTCGTGTGGAGGTACTGTCTGTTACTGCGAGTATCTTACTTATACTGGCTTCTACGTAAAGAGTACGGGAGTTAGTTGCAGTGGGTATATTAATAGTATCAGTTAAGAATTTAGGGTCTAATTCCCTTACTACACGATTCTGAGCTATATTTATCCAGGCTGTTATACGGGAGTCACTTATCTTACTGTCGTGTAGTTGTAATCTTACTTCATTTACTATGTAGGATTTATTAATGGTCATAGTTACTTTCGTTTATATACTAACCAGGGGAATAATAAGAAACTACCTATTGTACACCTATTAAAACGCTTTATAAGTTACATCAAACTGAATCGAATCATTAGTATTTGTAAAAACATCATCATTGACTGCACCAGAAGCACTACTATTGACGTAAAACGCCAGTCCATAAAGGTTTGACCCTGGTACTCTTACCTCAATTGCTGATGAGACGTTATTTATGACTGCATGCCCTGCACCAATTGCAATAGAAACTGCATTATTCATTAAAGGTAATGCCCACCTTACACCAGTACTATCTGCTCCATTAGCCGACTGGTCTGAAAATATTGCCATGTATTTACACATTCCAGGAATAGGTCTTGTATAAAAACCCTCGTTAACTGCAGTAAATGTTAAAGTTGTAGCTCCGTCAGTGCTGGTGAATAGCTTACCTGCCTCTGCTCCGTTTTGAGCAACTGGCATTGTAAAAAGAGTACTTCGATTGAACTCTCCGAAACCGCTGCTTGCAGCTAGTGCTCCAATTACCCATTCCCTTGAACCTACACCACCGTAAGAGTAGGTCATTGTGTGACTACCTATGCAAACTACTGGTTGCCCACCTATACCTGCTGCGTGGGCTGCCCAGACTACACTGTTAGTCTGTAGTTCACTGGTTGAAGCTAGTCCATCTGAAAAGTCACAGTTACCATGGGCTGTAAGGGTTTTCATAACGTCGTTACGACTAGAGGCCATTACTACGTTGGCTGCTGTATTGTCTATGTTGACTAAATAATCATACCAAGGCATGGCACTGCCCCATGCTACTCCATCTGTAATACCATTAGTCATGCTGTCTGGGTAGGCTGCAGGGTTGAATGTGTAAGATTTACCTGTTAGGTCTAAGACTACGAAGTCTCCTATTGTACCTTGCTTAGGGAATCTTACTTTAGTTACTCCTAGGGCTGCTACTGTTAAGGTAGTACCCGCTAGGCTGAATTTAAAGGCTCCTTTGATTACTTCTGGAATTGCACTCATATATGCTTCTCCTTTGCCTACCCAATATTTCACTGGGTCTCTGGCGGTTAATTAATCACTATTGATTATAAATAAGTTACTACCATCACTATATAGCCACAAATAACCACCATTGGTTATAATCTGTACTGAGTCTGCCCCATCTATTGTTTCTGCTGCTTCTGTAACTATTGTAATGGGTTGTACTGAAGCATTATTACCTTCGTCTTTAATTATAAATACTCTACCTGCCATGGCAATGTCTGATGATTTAAGTGTAATAGTATCACTACCTACGGAGGCACAACCGAAGTAAAGACTGGTTGCTGCACTGTCTGTGGCTGCGCCTACGGCTACTCTGGGTATCTGTAAACTACTTACTAAAGTAGTTGCTGCTAATGTGGCTGCTGCAGTAGCTGCTCCCCCAATGGCTACTCCATCAAGAGTACCTCCGTTAATATCTACAGTAGTGAGTATACCTGCGTCCACACAAGTTTGTCCTGCTGCAGTCCACCCTGAGTCAAAAGTTAGTCCATGTGCACCTGTCAACTCCCCTATGTGGTCTACCTGTAATCTTTCTCCTGATAATGCCATTTCTTCTTGGGGGGTCTCTGAACCGATAGAATTAACAGAGAAACTGAACTTAGTGCCAGCGTCATCTGCATCATCAAAATCTTCAATAACTATGCACTTAATAGAGGCTACTGATTCATAGGCTCCCCCTTGAGCATCAGTATCTTTAGCTATAAACGAAATGGTTCCTATTACATCGGCATTAGATACTGTAAGGTCTGCTCTGCCTATGGAGAGGGTTGCACCGGTAGATTCTGTAATGAAAACTTCATCAAAGCTGGCTGTAGAAGGGGTAGTTACTCCGATTGCAGTAGCATCTATATTACCACCATTAATGTCACAGGTAGTTACTGAACCTAAGTCTGCACAGGTTTGCCCTACAGCTGACCAACCCGATGTTATGATTAGGCCATGTGCCCCATTGCATTCTTCAATGTGGTCTATTTTAAGAGTCCCTGTAGCATTTAATTGCATGTTGAGGGACATTGTCTCCGAACCTATTTCACAATTCCAGAAGTTAAAATTAGAACCTGCATCATTGGCATCATCGAAATCTTCTGCCGCAGTGACTATGATGCTGGCTACTGGTTGATATACTCCTGCCGAAACGTCTGTGTCTTTAGCGCTCCATACAATGCTGCCTATATCATTGCTGGCTACTACTGTTAGGTCGTTTCTATTGAGATATAGAATTCCTCCAGCTACATCTGCTATAGTTGAGGCTGTAGATGAAATAGTTCCTAAAATAGTACCGTTGGAGTCTATAGAGGCTACTTCAGCTCCACCGGAGTCAATAATACTTAGTTTGTTGGCACCTGCATCGTCACCTAGTTTAAATACTATATCTTCTCCAGTTGGGGCTAGGAAGTCTATCGAACCTTCGGTTTTAATCTCACCATAGGAGGTTACTGTACCTGTAAATACGTTAGCAGAATATACTAATGAAAAGGCCATATTAATCTCCTATTAACCTACTTGTTTCATGTAAAGGGACCATGCTGTGGCTGCGTCAGTAGTTAAAGTTACTACTTTAACCCTAATGTAGTGATAACATGAGAGTTTCTCTAGACTATCTATTGCCATGAAGCTGTCTGTCCAACTGGCTACAGCAAATGTGCCTAAGGTGATATCTCGGTAACTACAAGAGGCTTGTGCTGTACCATCGTCTTGGATAGTACCTTCTATGGTCACTGTGACAGTACCTGTGCCACCCGCAGTCCAATCGAATTGAATACCTGCTCTACGATACTGGTGCATATCTAAGTAATAGTAAAATGTGTTATTAGTGGCTACTGTGGCAGCTACTGCATTCTTAGTGGACTTCAATAACATTGATTGCCTACCCATAGTAAGTTTCCTTTCGGTTATTATTTAATAATCTTTAGTAGGGGCATAGATTTTAACTATGCCCCCGTAAGGACTACTGAACTATTCTAGATGAGAGGTAGGTTCTGGTTCTTTCATTAACTCAGCGATTTCGTTAAGTACTCTGATATTACCATTGAACCTTGTTTGGATTGCAGAGACTTTACGGTTGATTTCAGCACCTTCCTTCTTGAGGGTTTCAAACCTCTCCTGAAGTTCTGACTGTTCTTTCTCTACCGCTGATTTCCTTGCTTCCAGTTTTTCTTTCATTACTGCCTCCTATTGGTTAATTATGCTACTTCCATGTACATTACATATACTGTGCCTACTGCAGCTGCTGGGTTGCCTGAAGCATGCACTACTAAGGAATCTCCCGCTGCTACCGCTGGGGCTGATACTCCATCTGTACGGGGGGCTTCTGGGCCTGCGGCTGTGATATCAATGGCTTCTGCCTTGACGTTACCACCGCCATTCACTGCATCCCTAAGGATGAGTGTAATGGCTTCTTCTGTGGTATATGTGACCCAATAATCCATGATGATACACTTAGGGGCTGCAGCATTGAATAAAACTAAATCATCTTGTGCACTAAAGCTACCTGCAACAAATGGCATACCTACTATTTGAGGAATACCGTGGAATGCTGTTCCATCGGCTCTGGCTGGGCCAGTAACAGCTACCCTACCCGTTGTATTGGGGGTAATTGTTATATTGCCTGCTAGACCATCAGCTATCGTGATTGTACCTGAGTTAGTCCCCTCATTGGTTCTAAGGACTAAGTCTTGTGCTCCAAGGGATGAAACGTAGCCTGTTGCACCATCTCCAACTATAATGCCTTCATCGAAGTAGGCCTTACCAACATCTACCTTCATTGCTTCGCTGGTTCCAGAAGAGATATATACTGCTGGACAAGTTGCGTCAGCACCTGTATCAACGATACGGAGGGAAGTACCCATGGTAGCATTGGTTGCTGGGGTACCACTATAGGCAATACGTAGACATGATGTTGTGACTGCAGCTAATGCTCCATCACAGGTCAGTTCTAACATACCCTTATTAGCAGCTCCTATCCAATTATTCGTAGTACCATCTAATTCCACACAGGGAGCTGTTGCTGATACTATCCCATTCTTGGCTAGTAAACAACGACCATCTACCTTAGTATTGCTAAGGAGTAGGACGTTAGCTGAACCTGCAGCGGTCATTTCACAACCATTAATAGCACCAGTACCACTGTGTGCTACATACAATGCACATTCATCATCTGCTGCATCTGTACAAAGTATCTGTACGAAGTCTTTAGTAGTGGCTGCACATGCTCTGGTGAATATATTAGCATTATCACCAACACCGTCTTGGTCTATTACACCTGCTGTTAGTTTAAGGTCACCTGCATTGACTGTGAGGGCTGCGGTACCTTCTGTATTACCTGCAATAATTGTAGCACCATAAAGACCTACTGAGAAGTCATTGGCTGCGCCATCATAACACCTTAAATAATAACCGTTCATGGCTGCTGCTGAAGACTCTAGGTATACCATACTACCTGTGGTCATATTGTCTGCGACTACATTAATGACACTGCCTGTGATAATACCTGCTGCATTGATGTCAACTAGTCCACTTGCACCATTAGTGTAAGTATCATTGGTTAATACAAAAGATGCTGCATTATCATTGTCTGTGATACTGATACGGCCATCTGCCATTGCTATATCACCAAGGGAGATTAAGAGGACATCGCTGTGTACTGCACCTGCTAGGGTGAGAGTTTTGGCTGCTACTAAATTAGCATCATCTGATAGGGTAATACCACCCGTACTTATACTACATATGTTGACCCCACCTGCTCCTTCGCCATCTACTTTTAGGGTTGCTCCCGCTGTAGAGGCTGCAATCGCATCTATTCCTATGGAACCTACTGTTAATAGTCCTGTAATGGCTCCTGAAGCTGCTGAGAGTGCTCCTGTACAGACTACTGTGGCACCTTTGACTTCTGCACTGGCTTCGATGTCACCTGTGACTACTATGTCCCCACCTACAGGTTCTATATGGAGGTCTCCTGCTAGGGTATTGATATGGGCATTAGTGGTGTCATGGTAAATGACTACTTTATCGTTGGCTGCTGCTCCACCTACTCTGAATGCTGTGGCTGAGGCTGCACTACCGCTGAATGTGACACTGGCTTCGTTAGAACTAGCTCCTACTGCTAAGACTTGGTCTAATGACCCTACTCCTGCTGTAGTGCTTAGGGCTGTCCAACTAGCTCCATCTGAAAAACATGGGACATTTAAAGTGGAATCATAGAATATACCACCTTCATTGGTTGCACCTGCAGCTACTTGACTGGCTGTTGCTATTTCAGGTAGGTGATTAAACCTATTCTGATTAGCTGAACCCTCATTAGGGTTCTCTTCTATTTTTACATATTTATGTTTGACTGGCATATAATTACCTTATTCTCCGTTTAGAAGGGTTTTGGGATGGGGAGTTATTTCCCCACCCCTTTCCCTAATGTATTGACTATGCTTGGGCATCCACTGTATAACCATGTAAGTAAACCTTAATGAGGGCTGCAACACCCGCATTGGCTTCCATTGCTACACCAGCATCAGTGCAAGCGTCTTGACCTATAATGCCTGCGAAGGCTCCACCAGATACAAACTTTTTATCACTTGTATCGGGGAGGAGTCCATCACCAACTACACAGGCGTCTGCTGTAACGAGAGCGTAACAAACACCTTCGAGACAGAATTCACCGACTTCTCCACTAGCTATGTCATCTAATGCAACACCTATTACTCCTTCAGCATTAGATATATCTACTGTTAAAAATCCTTCAGAATCCATGGTAAAGAACACTGGTCTACCTTTAGCAATAGCTTCATGGGTTTTAGCTAGACATGAGCGACCTTTGCCTCTCATTCCAACTTCACCAATTAACTTATCCATAATAAATCTCCTTTTAATTAACCTGCTTATTAGGCGGTAATTGTGATTATTTTACCTTGTCCACGTCTATCAAGGGTAACTAAGTTACCACGCCAGAAGAACTTACTGACGAAGGCATGTTGGTTATCTGGTTTCTCGAAGGGGTCAAACTTACCATCACCTTCGGAATCAACCTGATAACGGAAACCTGCTTCGTTAATGAAGTAAATGACTGATGCTGTGGCATCTGAATCAAACATGATAGGGACACGTTTGAACATTATTGAACTGGCTCCACGACCTAAACTACCTTGAGCATCGGTTGTGTAACGGATGTCTTGGTTGTACTCTGCTTCAATACGTTCATACAAGTCTTTACTTGTTATGATTACTGTAGGTTCGGACTGAACTTCCTGAAGGTCATTGTAAAGACCTAGCATTGCTTCATATCCACCTGCGGCATATGCTGCACCGTGGGTAACTTTCTTGGAAACCCAAGCTGCGTTAGTAAGGCCACCTAATGCACCTGAATCTAATACTGCAATGGGGAGGCACTGAATCTTGTTAGCTACCTGAGCTGCAGCATAAAGGCTGGAGTTAAGTAACTTAGCGAGACTCTTCTGAACTGTGTCTTTACCGAATTTAACACGGTCAAATATCATATGGTCAGAACCTGCGATTTCACGCATTTCAACGAGACTAATGACTACACTGGAGAAAATGTTGACGAATTCATATCCGACCGTTTTCACTTTATCAGACTGAGCTGTATTGACTACATCGTAGTCTGTAGCCCAATCCATGTTTGGGTCACCACTGAGGGCGACTGGTTCCATTATCTGGCGACCACCATTTTGGACTTTCTTATTCTTAGACAACCTTTCAATAGTTGGGTACTTCTGAAAGTATTGATCTACTGGTTCACTAGTGATTAATTCCGTTAAAAATGCAGAGAGACGTTCTGTCGTTCTTGCACTATCTATTACAAATGAAGCCATATAGCTTCTCCTTTAACGGCCTTACTTACGTTCGAGGTACTCTTGCATTAACTCTAGCTATTATACTGTCTGGACTATTGTCTGAGGGGAGGGATTTAGTTGCACTCTTTTTAGGAGTTTCTGTTACGGAGGCTGATTTAGTTTTGTTTATTTTGCTACGCTTCTCTAAGGTGTGTTCTACGTAAAGGTCTGAAAACTCAGCTTTGAAGGCTTTGTCTAAGACTCCTTTTTCATCTACTAATTTACGTAGGTACATGTCCTTGTAGGGACCGTTGGCTACTAAATTGACTACTTCAGCTTCGACTCCGGCCCACTTATCTCCGTACTCTTCTTTCATTTTAGAGACCGCTGATTCCCATTTTTCTCTGGCAATGGGTTGAGATATTTCAGCTACTTTCTCTGCTTGTACACGACTAGCATTGGAGACTGTGTTTTGGAGTCTGTTCTCCCAATATCTATCACGTTCTTCTAAGGCTTTGTTGAAGGCTCCTTCGAGTTCTTCAGGGGTTGTTACTCCCTGTAATGATATCTTGGGGTTACCTAGGTCTGCTTTAGCTTCGGTGACTTCATCCTTGAAACCTAATGTTCTACGCCATTCTTGATACTTTGTAGGGTCCATTAGTGCTTCTTTTACTGCTCTTGCTGTTTCTTCTAATTGTGCTCTGGCTGTTAATGCTTCTTTTTCTACTCTACTGGCAAGTTCGGCCTTCTTATTATATTCTCTTTGGATACTTTTAATGCGTTCCTGGACTTCGGGAGTATCATTTTTAGTATCCCACCAATCTACTGGAGCATCTTTGGTTTCTTTGACTGGGGGTGTAGCAGGCTGCTCTGGGGCTGCTGCCTCAGTTGTGGTAGCTTCAGGGGCTTTCTCTTGTACTGCTACTGGGGTATCCTGAGTACTGTCAGGCTTACTTGTGGCAGCCAGTTGAGAATCGACTTTGGCTATGATGGCATCTACGTCCATGTTACTTACTCCTAATTGACTTAGTGTAGGCTTTATAGGCTTCAGACTGCCCTTTCGTCATGATTATCGACTCACGTGAGGACTTCATGGGAGAGGGTCGACCGCTTACCTGTGTAAAACCTAACTCTTTTAGTAAGGATGCTTTATGCTCCTTACTTTCTATGAAACTATCTAACTGTGTATCATAATAAGGGGTGAAAGAGTCACAACCATGTACTGCATGGGTTGGAGTTGTCTTTATTCCTTTTAAATTGTTGGAACAGTTCTTACATAGGTATACATATTCAGTGTTATAATTAGATTGCTCTATGAATACTACTGAATTACATTTAGTACCGCATGCTGGACATGTAAAGGCACCTTCCATAATTATTGTTTAACGGGTCCTTGACTGTTATTAACGAAACCTGCTTGGGCTTCTACTGGGGAGGGTACGTTGGCTTGGGCTGCTGGTTCAGTACCTGTACCTCCCATTTCAGATTGGACTGGGTTGATTGCCATCTGACCTGGTATGGATTGGGCTTGTTGTTCTATGTATGTGTGCATCTCTATGTGTCTAGCTAGTTCTGCTGCTAATTCTTTATTGCCTTCTACTAAGGCTTGGGTCATTGCTACTGTGTGTACAGACTTGTGGAATGCTTGGGGTTCACCTGGGTGTGGGTCTGGGATTAGTTTACCACTCTTAGCTTGTTGGTTCTCTTCGAAGGGGCTTAGTTCATAGTGTTGTAGTTCTATGTCTTTTGAAATACTGTCTATACTTACATCCATGTTCTTGAAGAGGACTTCAGCTAGTTTATCTGGGTCTATTTTCTTCATCATGGGTTGGAGTAATGGGTATTGAGCTATTATTTGCATTGTTTGTAAGATACCTTGTGCTCTACTAGCAGAATAGGCTCTTATGTTATCAATATCAAAGTCTAAGACGTATTCACCTTGAATGTCTTTCTTAGTGTATTTTACCCATTCTTCAAATTCACCTGTAGTCTTTATCCATTCTTCATCATCGTAATACTGTTGCATTAGTCCCACTAACTTGCTACTAATAGTAAGGACGAATCTCTTTACGAAGCCTAGGTAGTAAATGCGTCTTAAGTCTGCATCATTACTTTCGACTGTAATCTCTGTAGCGGATTTACGCTTACCTGATTGTGGTGCTCTTTGAGAAGCACTTATGCCCAATACTCTATCTATTAAGTTATTAACAGTACTTATTGAATTGTAGTAGTCAAAGCCCATACTTAGGGGAGCTTCTCTTTTTACTCTGCCTTCTCTTATAGCACCATTTTCTACCTGAAGTATTGCACCTTGTTCGCCATTCTCAAAGGCTGTTACTTGGTCATCATCCATTGCACCTTCTTCATACATTACTAAACCAGGGAATTGTCTTAAGTGATTTAGCATTAAGGAGAAGGTTTCATTGGCTGCAAGGATTTCATCTTCTACCATCATTACTGGGGAAAGACCTAAGAGTTTATCATTGTCTCCAGTAAACTTAAGCATTACAAAGTGACTGCCATTAAAGTTATGAGGGTTCTTTCTGTCCCAGAGTATTTCTTTTACTTTACCATCTCTTACTACTGTTTGTATAGTGTCATCTGTTTGATTATGGTATTCATAGAGTTCTAGTATTTTAACATCAGAATTACTCTTATCCTTTAAGGTTTTCTTAGGGGATGATGTTGAAAGACTAGTTTCTTCTAACTTCTCTGTGTTCTTATAATTCTTATTGGCTTTTACTTCATCTAGGGTTTTAGTAAATTTATGTATTATGAATCTAGCATTCTCTGGGCCTGTACTCATGGGGTCGAATAGAATATCGGACCAGCATACTCTTTGACAATAGGGCTGACTATTGGATGTAATGCCTTCAGTGTCTTCATCATGACCTGTGGTACCTGAAATACCTATTTTTACCCAACCGACACCTGTTAATAGAACATCCTGGATAACTTGTCTTACTTCTTCTTGGAGGTATAGTTTCTTTACTAACTCATTTAAACCTAGTTCTATTAAGTATGCACACTTACTAGCATCAATCATTAGATACTTATCCCCCTCTTTACGGATTATGTGTTTCTTAGTGGCTCTAGCTTTAATGAATGGGTCTTGGTAGTATAGATTGGGGATTAGGATATTTACTAAGTTGTAAACTGTATTTACTATATATTTATTATCGTAGGAAGATTGACCGAAGTCTCCACCCATGTAACTGATCATGCGCTTTGAATTGGTATACCAACCATCTACATCTTGGTAGTCTGTAGCGGTTTTGATGTCAGTAAATATCTGTTTTAGTTTATCTTTTTTAGAGGTCATTTAAATACCTATACTAATTTACTCTTAAGCCATGAATGGAATCTATGGTTCTTTATCTTACGTTCACCTATTCCTTTACGACCTACTTTAGCTATATGTTTGTTCCAGTCTGCTAAGAAGCAGTTCTTAGGGAGGTCTTGGGCTACTTTCTTACCTGGGCTTACTATCTCTAATTGGGATGCTAGTGCATCTACCATATCATCATGTTTACATGTTGGGTATGTTATTAATTGGTCATATAGTTCTTTTTGTGACTCATGTAGTCTTATTCTACCTTGTTCTATGTATGGTTGTAGTGCTTCTATTCTGAATCTCTTTTTACGGCCCTTTTCTGATACGTCTAAAGTCAGTTCTTTAATATAGGGGTATTTGTGTCTCTTTCTACACTCGTCATCAAACTTATACTTTAGCATCTTTTGGAAGGCTACTGTTTCTAATCCTATTGTATGACTACCCCATCTTTCTTGTACTCTGAATACCTCCTCTACTAGTTCTTCTGGGAACATTTTCTTTTGTATTACTTCTGCTACATACATTATTTTATCTTCGTCTGTACCTACTGTAATTATGGCTGTAAAATCAGATTTATCGCCTACTGTTAGTCCAGGGTCTACTGTTGTAGTGTAACTTAAACCTTTGGGTAATTCTTTATAAAAGGCTTGCTCTATAGGTTGGGGTTTAAATATTCTTTGCTTATCTGGTATTGGATTATTCTGATATTCCTGCTCAAAGGCTATTTCACCAATCTCATCTCTACGTTTATGTAGTTCATACACTGGCCATTTTTCTTCCCATGCAGATGTATCATCTTCTTTTAAAGCAGAATATTTACATTTGTTATAATATATATCTTTAGGGTTAATTATTATTAGATTGAGTAACGATAGGGGATGTAGTATTGTGCCCACTATAACCGCTTGGTCCATTGGTTCTAGTGTATTAATACAGTCTTTTAAATACCATCCTGTAAGGGTATCTCGTCTATCCTCATTTAAAACACCCTCACTAGTCTCTAAATCATCTAATATTATTACATGGGGTCTAAAACCACGTATTTGGGCACCTGCTCCTTTAGCCATTAACTTAGCACCATTCTTTAGATATAGTGTATCGTTGGTCCACTTAGTACCTGCCTGATTACCATAGGCTTTCCTTAGTTCTGTATTATTCTCTAGCTCATGTTTTATCTTAGCTAAGAATACTTCTGCTAATGCTGCTGTAGCAGATATAATTACTATATTAGTAGGTTCCTCAAGTAAAAGGAATAGTGGGTAAAAGAATGAAAATATTGTACTTTTAGCATGGTCTCTGGGGGCTGCTATCGCTATACGTTTACTTTCTAGTTTTCTGAACCACTCTAGATGCATAGGACTAAATTTAAACTCTAGGTGTCTAGTCAGGTAGTAGTAGCAGAATGCCTCGAATTTTAATGCTTTGTTTAACATTTATTACTAGCGGGTGCTATAGAAGATTATACTCTTATATATATATTATACTACATATTACTGTATTTTGTTAGGTATATTTTTAATGTATATTAATATTATCATTGTATAACAGGTTTAATCAATATGTTCAGTTAGTAAGGACTGTAGGAATGCTGTTTAAAGGAGCGATATGGGGTCTAGAACAGATGATTAATACGTGGTACGAGTGTTTGTATTAGATACTGTGTCTAGTGTGTTAAATAAGCTATTAGATGGCTTAATGATAAAACAGGTTAAACTATTATATATTTTTATACGTGGTCTATACCTGACCCCTGCCGTCATGGGGGAGCCTACCCCTACCTCTAGTGTGTGCTATAGGATATCTATTGGGCTAATGGTTAGATTTAGGCAGTAGCTTACTGGTACGTTTAGTGTTTATGCCTTTAACCTTGTGCATTGTTATGTAATGTTATGTCTTATTATGTATTGTTATAGGTACCTTATTGAGGTGTGGGGTAAGATGGCGCATTTAACGGGCCATTAACAAATAGTTAAGGGTTAGGGCAAGTCCTACTATTAAATACCCTTGTTGATATCATTAGCTATTTTAATATCCTTATAACTATATATTACAGTATCCTTATGATTAGTCATTAATTATAACTATAGGATTAGACAATTACATTGATATTATAAGGCTCTATAGCCTTTATGATTGTACTACTTAACTACTGTACAACTAAAAGACTTAAGATAATACTATATACTGATACATAGTAACACTATAATTAGTAAACATAAAGAACAATAGACTACTAGTACATAGTACACTAATACCTATTACTATAGTACTTACTATTACATTAAACAGTTTAATCATGAGAACGGTTAGGTTAAGATTAGATACTTAACACCCTATATGCTTATATCCCCTATATACTTCTATATGTCTATATATGTAGTTACCTAGTTTTATTATTGGATTACTTGATACGTAGCATACAATTATTAGTATATCTTATTGATTAATATAAGGAGTAAATAATCAATTATTCTTAAAATACCTATTGACACTACATCGATTATAGACTATACTCTAAGTATAGATGATAAAGGAGATTATATGACACTAACAACAAACAAGATAGACACACTACACGCACTAATAAGAGAGAAACACATACTTGAGGGCCAATTATCAGTATTAGGGCAAATAGTCCTTGACTATCCTGACAATACAGAATACAATATATGGAATGAAGAATGTATCACTGAACTAGCAGCAATAGACAAGGCAATAAAGGAATTAATTAGAGATTGATTAAATAGCTTATTAATAATGGTTAGGAATTACCCTAACTCTATAACTAATAAGCATTAACAATAGAGGTGATAATATGAGAGTATATAACATGGAGTCAAGTAGTGGTAAAGAAGTACCTAATCAGTTTATAATTGAAGATGGAAATATAGAGTACTTCCAAAGCTATAGGACTATAATCAGTAAAATAACAAATGAATTTATAGATGGAAATGAAGATAATGTTAATCAAACAATACAATTAGACACTAAAGCATGGAATTGCTCTAATATTACAGCTAAATATCGTAATAAATTCCTTGGTATGACTACTAAAGAGGTTAAACAGGCTATTAAAGATGGTGCTATTGAGCTAGTAGATTTAAACGGGGGTGTGATATGACATTTACAGAGGTATGGTCAGCTTTGGGAGATATTCCAATAGATATTGACGAAAACATAGAAATATCATTTATGGGATATCCAATAGATACAAATAAGTATGATATATGGCATGATTTAGAAGAGGATTATAATATAAGTATTGGAGATTATTTAACTAATGGAGGTAGTATATGAATAAATGGGTTGATGTAAAGCAACAAAAACAATTGGGTATTGCTAGACAGATGGAACAAGATTATTTTATAGGGGTTGTAGATACTTTAATTATTATACTAGGAATCATATTCACTACATGGGCAGTACTTGCATAACCAATATTACTAGATACAACAATAGGAGGTTAAACTATGAAAGATTTAATTAAACTAAATAAGGGCTTAGTTATATCAATAGCCAAAAGATACCGAGGTAGGGGTTTAGACATGGAGGATTTGATCCAAGAGGGCTATATAGGACTACTAGGGGCCGAGCGACTATGGCACGTAGGCTATTTGAAACAAGATAGACTTGTTAGTGCCAAGTTTAGTACATATGCCACATATTGGATTAAGAAAGCCATTATTATAGCAATACAAAACACAGGAAGTTTAATAAGAATACCACAATATTGTAACAAAATGTTAATACCCAATTACACAGGGGTATTAGATAAGCCATCAAATATGGATAACCTAAATAGTAATTTAGACATACCACGACTTCTTAAGGGAATACCCGCCAAATACAAACATATATTTATATTAATAGCCAATGGTTATACACTAGCAGAGGTAGCCAACATTTATGGGGTTAACAGAACAACCATTCATGAAGTATTTCATAAATATAAAGGCGTTATTAAAAATAATCTCAAATAAGCACCTAACAAGTATGTCCAGTTTGTTGTATAATATAACAAAGAAACAAATAAATATGGAAATACATTTACACGTATGAAATATAACAAGTTTAATGAAAGTGATGGTCATTGCATAGCGTGTGGAGTACCACTACCAATTGATAAAATAGTAGCTGGTGATGATTTATGTGAAGATTGTGAGATAGTAGGGCAGGAAATCACTAATGAGGATAGCGAAAGTGATATAGATAATAACATGCAATAGAAGGCAATATGTATTATGAAATGCGTTGTCAAGCTTGTGGGCATATCCAAGCTACGAGAGAGTTCGAAAACCTTGATGCACTCTCCTGTAATAGCTGTGGGCGTAGTGGTATGAAAACGTGGTTTGGCCCTCAAATGCCTAAAGCCTGTACTGTCACATCATCAGTACACCCAACTAAACCCACATGTTGTGATAAGTACAGGGGTGTATTCAATAACTGTCAAAAGTGTGGGAAGTCTTTAGTAGTAAGTGGTAAGATACTATAGAAAGCATATTAGGAATAGTGTTTAAACGAGCAAGGATAGGCCTAGAATGAACGTAAACGAGGGGATTGGATACTTATTATGTCTATAACTAAGAGTATTTTACAAATACTTGAATTGATTAAGGAAAGCAAACACAACCCTGACATTAAGCTTGAAATGCTCGTACACTGCATTGAGGATATATGTAAGAAAGCATTGAGAGGTATACATAAAAGCCATAAATAAAGGGGGTTAGGGTGGGTATAAGAGTAGCAAGTATAACAAGAGATGAATTAGAAAAGCTTTTACGCATTAAAGGTAAATGTAAGGGTACCTTTGTCGGTGTCAAAAGCTATGATATGTATTAGGATGTGTTTTTATTAGAGTTTTCACATCCTGACTATAAAGAAACTGGCTATGATGTTTGTAGTGTAAGGGATTATAAGGCTAAGGATGACTGGTATAGGGCTAAAAAGTGAATAGGGGGTCAGGTGTATGATAGAATATGATAAAAGTCATAGTGTATTTGGTACTATACCGATATTACTAATGCTTCTAGTAATACCCCTCATTATAGGGTGTATGGAAATACCTACACCTGAAGTAACAGTAAAGGAAGTAGTAGTAGAGGTACCGGAGTCATTAGCTTGCTACGCAGAAGCTATAACTGAAGGCATAGCTATTATATGCCCAGGTAAGGAACCAGTAGTATTACCCTATGCAGTAAACGGAAAGGATGGATTAGATGGACAACAAGGAGAAGCAGGAGCAAATGGGGATAGAGGAACCGATGGAATTAATGGGAATGATGGAGACCCAGGAACAGAAGGACCTCAAGGCTTGGAAGGACCTAGTGGAGCAAATGGGGAAGTGGGTCCACAAGGCGAACTAGGAGAAGCCTGTAAAGTAACTTGTTTAGATAAGAGTAATATTGAAATAGCTTGCCCTAAGTCCACAGTACATTTTAAAGTAACTAGTTGTAAGATAACGTCTTTATTAACAGAGGAGGAGATATCAAATGACTAATGAACGTAATCCAGATGATGAACGAGACGAATTACTAGAACTTAGAGACCCATTTGATGAAGAGGCTGTATCTCCTGATGACTATTATAATGAAGATATAGACAGAGATAAGTATATGGATGAACAGGAGGAATTACATGAAAAGGATAGGAATAATACTACTGATAGGGGCTATCTTCCCCCTGATAGTAATGAGTTTTATCCTGATGGCACCAATAAGCCTAATAAGTTATCTAAGGTGCAAGAGTCTATGATACCATGCTGGTTTGATAACTTCAATGAAAGTAATTTAACTATTCAATGCTTAAGATGTAGGAATACTATTGTATTACCCCTAGATATAGCTGAATGGAGAGATATTGTAGAATGTCCTTATTGTAATAGGAGCTTTTTAGGCTAATGTAGTGGCATGAGAAGAAAGGGAAGGGTAAGTATGAACAAATCTTTAGATGTAGCAATTGCAACATGCGATAGAATAATTTTAAAATTGGGGGGCAGATGAATCAACAACAACACAATGAAGTAGTTGAAATTATTAAAGAGACTCTAAACCAGGCTTTCTTTAACACTCCAGAGTATGTTCAAGGCTCTATAGATGCGGTTATAAACGTATGGTTTAGGGGGTTGCTTAGGTCAATCGAAGTCGGGCCTGAAATTATTCCTGTTGTTAGAGGAGATAAAGTAGAATGTTTATCGGCGAGCATTGAAGAAGAGCAAATAGGAGATATAATTATAGACCGAGACCGTTGGAAGGATGCAGCGAAGAAATTGGCTCAGCAGGTAGCCAAGTCCGCACTGTTAACTGGAAGAGAAATATCCAATATTGCAGGTCTTTCAGTTGATGAATTGTTTGGAGAGAATGATTATTGTTCAGTATGTGAAAGGGAATTACCAAAAGAGGAAACGTATAGCACTTGCCCTGACTGTGCGAGTGCTCTTAACGAATCTTTTCAAGAAGGGTTCGAACAAGGTTCCCAGCAGATGCTTGAGAAGTGTATTGAGGTGGTGAAAAAAGAAAAAATAACTGGAGATAGGTCATCTACTTGGACACATGGGATGGAAGTAATTACTAGAGCAACCTTCAAAGCTACAAAACAATCAATTTTAAAAAATCTTGAAGCATTAAAGGGAGGCCAAAATGACTGACAAAGTTACGAAGGAAGAAATTGTCTATAAAATTGACGAACTTAGTTGGGAAAATCCAATAACAAGACGAAGAGTTTTAAATGAAAATACCAAATTAGCTCTTATTCCTATTAATGAAACAGCAGATGCAATCCTAGCCCTTATCGAGGAGAAGAAAGAGGAAGAGGTTGAATGGAAGAGAACACTCCTAGACAACCCTACCTTGAATAGTCACACCAAAGACTTATTGATTGAATTTTTTACAAAAACCCTAAAAGCCTACGACGAGGCGTGTAATGGTAAGTTCAATGAATGGCAAGAGTATCCCGCAGGTAGTGGTTATTGTTTTATTGAATATCTACAGGCCCGTAGGAAATTCGGGATTAAATAGTATGGACAACAAAAACAATAAAATTATTATTACATGGGATGAAATTAAAAAGGCCAAAGAAAACAAGTTTGATATGGTTGAGTATGCTTTTAAATGCGAGATACGGATATTAAAAGTCGCTCTAGTTGAAACTAAAAAATGGTTAAAATTAATATATAAATTAATTCAGGATTGAATAACGTATGGCACATAGTATAATAAAAGTCTGGAAAGATGCTGATAATCGTAGGTGGTACCTTACTGATTGCGATGACTATCCATATATATCTAGTAGTACGATTGTTGGCATAGCCAAGACTTACAGGTATAAAGACTTAAAGAAAGATGATAAAGCTAAACAAAGACTACAACAAGCCGCTGATAGGGGTATTGATATACACAGTGTATTAGAATGGACTAATAGAGCAAATATAGAGTTTGGATTAAATGAAGTATGTTCTAAAACTGGTCATTTACCAGACCCTAAATTAGTAGTCAGATATGCACAAATAATAAATAATTATATAGATAAAGTTAAACTAATCAGTCTCAATGATGGTGAGGTTAAAGTAATTGAAGTAGAAAGGTCTTGTATTAACCCTATATTCAAATATGCTGGTAGATTTGATTTATTAGTTACTGTAGGGGGAGAATATGAGGTATGGGACTATAAGACGTCTAAATTAATACATGAAGAGGATGGTTGGCAATTAGTCTCTTATATGGAAGCCTTGAAGCTTGAGAGTATACCTGTAAAGAGAGTACGTATCATCCATATAGATAAGATAACCAGTAAGATTACAGATCTTAAATACCAACACCATGAATATATGTTCGATAAGTTCTTGTGTTGCTTAGAGGTATTCAAAGGACTATACTTCAATGATATGCTAAAAGGAAGGATAAATGACTTAGAAGAACTAGGTAAAAAGTATAAATGGCCCATAAATGACCTAACAAATGATAGTGTAATATGGTATAATCAACACAAAGGAGATAACAATATGGAATTAAAACCAGTAACAGGTATGTCAAGTAATCAAGGTAGGGACCCTACCAAAGTAGACTTTCCAGAAGGTGAGATGGTAATGGGAGTAATATTGGGGAAGGTTGAGAGTAGATGGGT
>Ga0074195_1002247_pt1 | contig 22490 bp, 23 predicted proteins | sample EPASupsiteHSE623_FD_64525 | JGI IMG/M metagenome (GOLD analysis project Ga0074195, IMG submission 64525) | Bioremediated contaminated groundwater from EPA Superfund site, New Mexico - Sample HSE6-23 | ecosystem: Environmental > Aquatic > Deep subsurface > Groundwater > Contaminated ...
TCAAGGGGGGACAGGAACTGGGATCAGCTCCCAATCGACGAATCGCGATAGGTGGTCGATGATCGCCAGAAATCAGCTCCGCATAATCCTGTGGTCGGCATAATGGCGGAAATGTTCGTGACCTGCTCGGGGATGGACTTCATCGCACAGATCTCGGGAAATCGGAGGGTCAGCCAGTAGGCAGGCACGCCGTAGGCCAGCGCTGAGATGAGGATACGGGGGCCAATACCGAAGCGGGTCACGAGGACAGGGTAGCACGAAGCGGGAAGACGAAGGCCGAAAGGACATCTTCTCTCGGCCCTGATCGACTCAAGGAGCGTCCCCCACCTTATTCGCCAGGCCGACCGTCACTTGCCCTGGAAAACAATTCTCCAAGCGGTTTGACCGAAGCAGGGAGGACACGTAGGCTGGAGGCGTAGTCGCCCTGACGGATCTCATTGAAAGAAGAACAACCGAGAGCCTCACCACAAAGCTCGTGGTTGTTGACGGAGATTGCACGGAGGGCGATGGATCACGGGCTTGGATCACGACGCCGACAGATCGGCTCAGGATAGAGTCGGAGGCGTGATCCGGTATCCTTCAGTGTTGCAGCTGTAACAGAGAGAGCATCATTCTTGAAGACGAGACCTTCTATTCGTCTCCCTGCCTTTCCTCAAGGACACGAAGATAGTCTTGACGCATCCTGTCGGTCAGACCTCGAATGGTGCCATCCCTAAGAGCCGAGTAGAGGGTCTTTGCCGTCCCGATCGAGTCAAGCTTCTGAATAGCTACATCGATGAGCAGCCGAAGTTCGTTGATGACGTCGTCGATCCTCTCATACTGATCAAGCGTCCACCACTTATCGCTCGGGTTCGAGCCCAGAAATCCAATTCGTTCACGGTAGTGGCAGTCGAGAGGATGTCTTCGCTTTGGATCGTCCCACACTCCGCTGACGGATCTGAGGCAGCGGTAGTAGACCCCAAGATTGGCCGTGAACTTGACTGACGCCCGTATACAGTACTTGCTCTTCTGAAAGTTCAAAACCTGACAGACATCGGCATCGAGCCAGCGATAGAACGTCGACCGTGTTCTTCGGAAGTTGCGTACCTGAAAGACCTGATCGTTCAGGGTCCCCAACAGGCGCTGGAACATGTTCCGCCCTGTGAAGTCGTCAGGAGCGGGTGCCGGTCCAAAGAGCCGCTTCTTGATCCGCAGGATCGTGTGCACGACGTTCATTGGGTATATCATGCCATGGAAGGGACAGCGTGAACCATTTGGCCAAAGGTCGATCGAGTTGACGAAGGACGAACATCGGGATGCCAGATGAAAGACCAAGCGTTCTCATATTTCAGGACCTCCGTTTTTGCCAAGAGTCAGCTCCTCTTTGGTCGACTCAGTTCTCACCGACCAATGGGATGGAGACCACCGGCTACATGCCGCAGGCGGCATCCAAGCGGCCGGCTCTGTTCACTGTCTACGAACAAGACATCTGTCGCACCAACTGTCTAGGATGTGGACACCTGCAGGCGCTCACCGTCCTTGAGGCTCTGCCCGAGTTCTGTGAGTCTCACGACCGACGGATCGATCGGGCGCGTCGCTTGCCACGTCCAACAAACGCTGATATGCTGCGGCCAGATCGAGACGACTGGAAGGAGAGTGACCGCCCCATGGCCATCGAACGCAAGCGGTGGGACGCGCTGTCGATCCTGAATCTCGCCCGCGGCTTCCAGGAGTCTCGCATCCTGCTCACTGCGGTCGAACTGGACGTCTTTTCGAGGCTCTCCGAGAAAGCCAAGAGCGCGACGGACGTCGCCCGACAGGTCCGGACGAACGAGCGGGCCATGACCAAACTGCTCGACGCGCTGACTGCGATGGACCTCCTGACCAAACGCCAAGGTGTCTACTCGACACCCGCGTCTGTCCGTGCCCTCCTCACTTCGGACTCCCGACAATCGGTCCTTCCGATGGCCCTCCACTCCGCCTTCGTGTGGCGGTCGTGGGACCATCTCACCGATGTCGTCCGAACCGGAAAGCGGTCGAGCACCCAGACGAGACAAAGGGACAAGAAAGACCTCGAAAGCTTCATCCACGCGATGCGCGTCATAGCCTCCCCTCGCGTCGTGGCTCAGGTCAAGGCCATGCGGCCCGGGAAACCCAAGCGAATCCTGGACGTGGGAGCCGGACCGGCCACCTACACGATCGCACTGCTCAACGAGTGCCCCGGAGCCAGGGCGACCGTCTTCGACCTGCCTCCGGTGATCGCGATCGCCAGAAAAGAGCTCCGGCAGGCCGGGGTCTTGTCCAGGGTCTCTTTCGTGGCCGGAGATTTCTACACGGATTCCCTTCCCGAAGGTCACGATCTGGCACTGCTCTCCGCCATCATCCATCAGAACAGTCGGAAGGAAAACGTCGAGCTCTACCGAAGAATCCGCGACGCCCTCGTGCCCGGAGGACGACTGATCATCCGAGATCACGTCATGGACCCGGCTCGCATCAGACCGAGGGCCGGTGCGTTGTTCGCCATCAACATGCTCGTGAACACGGAAGGCGGAGACACCTACACGTTCCGGGAGATCCGTGAAGACCTCGAGTCCGCGGGATTCTCAACCGTCCGGCAGACCCGCAAGGGCGAGATGATGGACAGCCTGGTGAAGGCCAGGAAGCCGAAGGAATGACGGTCCAGGGGGTCAACATGCGGACCACAAGCAACATCAACATCATCCGTTCAAGCCGGTGCCGACTCCAGAGGAGATCCGCGCCCGGTTCCCCATCAGTGAGCGCGCCACGGACACGGTGTTGAAGGGCCGGCAGGTCATCGAGTCGATCCTGGACGGAAGGGTAAACGTGGGGGAGCGCGGGTGATCTACTTCTTTCTCGCGTCCGATGACCAGATCCTCATGTTGGCCATCTAAGACAAGGACACCAAGGACGACCTGTCTCCTCGTGACAAGAAAGCCTACAAGGCGTTCATCGGGTCGGAGCTTCGGGTACGATCGATCCGGAAGGGATGGCGGAAATGAAGCGCAAGAACCGCAACGTAGCCGCGGAGATCTTGGAAGGCTTGAAAGAGTTCAAAGCCCATCGGGAAGGGAAGCTCACGCTTCGGACCACCACGATCGAGCCACGACCGATGCTCCAGGTGACGGCGGAGTTTATCAGGAACTTGCGAGAACGGCTCAACGTGTCTCGAGGAGTCCTCGCGCGAAGGCTTCGCATCCATACCCGAACTCTGGAGAAATGGGAACAGAGCGCGGCCCCGATCAAAACGCCTCTCGGCGTCCTCCGCTACGCGACTCCGGAGGTCACGGCGCTCGAGCTCGTCGGCTACCCGAAACACGCCGGCGGCCTGAGCAACGTCGCCACGATTGTCGGCGAGCAGGCCAAGAGCTTCACGCCGCTGCGGCGCGCGGCGGCCATCGCGTCGGCGAAGCGCAGCGCGAAGTGGAAGATCATCATCAACGCCGAGGTGGAGCCCGACGCATGATCCCGAAAGCACACATCATTGCTTGGCGGGCGCGGGCGCCGTGGCTCGCCGACGCGCAGGTCGAGGATCCAGGTGCTCCGCGAGCTTGCACCCGTTCGAGTTCCCCAGTTCGCAGGATTTTTTCGCGTCAGCCAGTGCGCGGGCCAGGTCTCTCTTGCGGTAGCACGTGCCCGCCCTCTCCAGGTAGGCGTCGGCGTTGCCGGGGTCCAGTCGTAGGAACTTGGTCCAGACCTCTATGCTCTCGTCGAATCGCCCTTGTTTGAGGTATAGGTTGCCCAGTCCCCCGTAGGCGTCGTACAGCTTGGGATCGAGGTTGATGGCCTTGCACAGGTCCGCGAGGGCGGCCTCTCTCCGGCCCGTCCTGTCGTACGCGATCCCTCGCCAGCAGAGAGCTTGGGGGTTGTCGGGGAAGAACCGAAGGGCCCACGTGTACTTGTCGATGGCGCGGACAAAATCCGGTTTTCTGAAGAGCTCGTGACCTTCGGCCACGAGGGCCTCGCCCACCCATTCCTTGGTGTCGATCACCTCCTTGCAGAAGGGTCCTCCGATCCGTTCTCCTTCCTTGAGCGCCGCGAGCGATTCCTCCAATCTCTCCATCTCGAACAAGATTTCTGACCGGAGCGCGTGGCAGGCCCTCCAGTTGGGACGTAGTGCAAGGGCTCGATCCACGGTCGAGAGAGCCTTGTCGTAGATCTTGTTGTCGCGATAGGCCTCGGCCAAACCCTCGAGGGCAAAGACGTTCTCCCCGTAAGCAAGAGCCTTATCGTGCAGTTCGAGCGCTCTCGCGGGTTCGTTGTTGATCTTGGCCATGCTCGCTTGGTCCGATCGGATCGTCCCCGGAAGCGTCTTGAGGAGGGGGTTTCTCGAGGCATGCGGAGCCGACTCCAGGGCAAACCGCACCATCGCCTCGTACGATCCGCCCCACCTGGGCGTGATGCAGTTCATGTGTATCATTCGGATGGCGAAAGAGTCAGGAAATGCGCGAAGGGCTTTCTCGACCAGGACGCGACCGGTCGCCTTGTCTCCAGAACAGGCGTTGGTGTGCATCAGGATCGTGTGAGCGACAAGGGTCCGCGGATTGATTCGGAGAGCCGCGGAGGCGTCGCTGACCGCCGATTCGAAGTGTGCCCGCATCCCGGCGAACTGGGCCTCGGTGGTGTCTCTTGCCCACTTCGTGCCTCGTGATTTCCATCCCAGATGCTCCTCGTAGACGGCCCGGGCCGTGAGGGCCGTCCGGTTCTGTGGTTCGGCCTTCACCCACGAATCCAGCAACTCCCTATACGAGGGAGTGCTGACGTCGAAAACGTTGAAAGCGTCGCAGACACACGATTCCCAGCACGGATCCTTCTCAACTTTGGCCTGATATCCTTCCAGGATCGCCGTGAGCTTCGAAAACTGTCGGTTCTCGAAGAGCGTGCGGATCTCGACCATGTCGACCACAAAGGGCTGACGGACCGGAGCCGCGTCGGGCACGTATTTGGGCATGTAAACGGATGGGGTCCATACAGAGGTCATCCATTTCGTGGAAAGGATGGCGGCCACCACAACCGTCAGCGCGATCCAGCGAGAGGTGAGAAGCGGGCGGGACGTGGAGGACCGGGAAGCTCTCGCGCCTGTCGGCAGTGGCTTCGGGATTTCGAGGGGCGGTGTCGTGTTGACGGGTGGCCTTGGGGTGTCTGTGATCGGGGGCAAGCCAGCGATCCGACGGAGAGCCTCGGCAAATTCAGCCGCGGTGGTGGGCCGGTCGTCCGGATTGCTCGACATCGCGCGATCCACGAGCGCTCCGAGTTCTCCGGGGAGGGGCGCGACCCTCGCGTCGAGTGGTCGACATTCGTCGTGGCCGGATCTCGATTCGGGCGTCTCCCGGTCGTCCGGAATGGCCGGACGCACCCCGGTCAGAAGCTCCCTCAGGATCGCACCCGCGGAGTAGATGTCAGATGCGGGCGTTGCCTCGAGTCCTTCTCTCTGGTCCGGTGAACAGTAGTCTCTGTGCTTCACCGGATCGACGGCGCACGGCGCGCCTCCGGTGATCAGCTCGATTTCGTTGGCCAGTCCGGGCTTCGCGATTCTGGCTCGCACCGAGGGGCTCACAACGATCCTCTCCGGGCACAGGCCGCCGTGAACAACCCCGCCCTCGTGGCAGGCGGCCACTCCATCCAGGACGTCGACGATGCATCGGACCGCCCAGTCACGCTCCGGCCGGACCTGCTTGGAGATCACCTGGGCGAGCGATCCTCCTTCGTTGTGCTCTGACACGAGGTAGGGATACCCTCCCATCTCCCCCCCCTCGACAACTTCGAGGACGCACGGATGACGAACGAGAGAGAGAGACTTCGCCTCTTGGACGAATCGGTCCAGTTCTCCTGACTGCTCGGGTGCGCGAAGGAATTCGACGGACAGCGTCCGCCCGGTCATCTGACCGCGGGCAAGGAACTGCGATCCGCCCTCGCCCGTACCGAGAACTCGCAAGAGTCGGTACTTGTCGGTGAATTCGATCCCCAAAGGGATCTCTCCGGCCTTTTGAACGTCCTGGCCGGGAGGACGGACGAGTAGTGGGATCGTCCGGGCTTCTGGCATTACGCTGGTGATGTGGCAGCACGAACAGACCAGGAGGCCGAAAAGGGTCTCTTCGCTGTTCGATTCCCAGTTGCAGACAGGGCACTTGATGATCACGCCCCCCCTCCTTCTCGTCAGTCCCCAGACACCACACAAGGATAGTAGCACGACTCACGGTCCAGAGCCTCGGCTCCGCCACGCGAGAACCCCGGTGAAAATGGTTGGTGATCTCGGGAAGACCACCTTGGAGAGAGAGCGCGGCGTCATCCTCCCCTTGCCGACGACATGCTCTCCTGTCAACATGGCCGATATCCGCACGCGAAAGGGGGACGGACAGAGTGCTCACCTGGCTCCATCTCTCGGACCTCCACTTTCTGGAATCGACCCGTTGGGCCACCGTTCAGACCAAGGATGACCTGGTCCTGGCTCTCGTGCACCATCCATTGGCGTGGCTGGTCGAGTGGGATGGACGGGAGGTTCAGGGCGCGCTGTTCCACCAAGTGGATGTGGTTCTCAGAGGCCATCTGCACGGCACCGAAGAGAGCAGCCGGTCAAGCACGGGGGGTAGTCTCAAGGACCGGCTCAAGGACGAAGGTCAGCTCCGAGGAGATCCGGAGTGGGAGGGCGAGTGATCTGTCCGGCTGAACGCCCGTCCTTGACCTTGAAGAGGGCCCTTTTCCTCGAGATGGCCTTCTGCTGGCCCGATCTTGTCCCTTCGGTACGTCAAAGCCGCCTGAGGCCTCACGTTTCAGGCAGCAGTGGCTTCGCTGAAGTCGGGGTGGCTCGTTTTGAGGAGGCCGCCCCATCGGGAGCGGCCTCCAAGTTCCACTCGAACCGAGGGGGCGATGGATCGTCTCCTGCGTCAAGATGCCGTTCGTCCTGGCTACCGCAGGGTGTTGACCGTGCCTGCGGAGATGGCGAACGTCTGCTCAGCAGGCGTTCCGGTGCTGAATCGGAATGAGTAGCTCCCGGAGAGGAGCTCTGCGTCTTGGGTGAACGATCGCCAGCCGCTGGCGTAGTAGTGGGTGCAGCTCCCCGAGTCGGAGTGCGCCAGACCCGTTTGGAACGTTACTGTTGCGCTCGCGTTGAGGTCTTGAGCCTTCTCGTTCCGGGCAAACGCGTGGACGATGGCAAACGTGTATGTGCCGGGCAGAAGCTCCTTGTTGACCGCGCCATTCGCGGTCTCCCCGAACGTCCGCCAGCCGGACGCGTAGTACTGGACGCTGGCGGTGACTGATATGAGCTCGCCGGCGTGATTGCGCAGTTCGACCGTCGTGTTCTTGGTTTGGAAAACCACGGTCGGGTCGCTCGCGACGTTCTGCGCCTTCTCGTTGCGTCCGAAGGCGTAGTTGACGGCGAAGGTGTAGCTGCCGGGCATGAGGTCCAAGGCGGCTTCGCCGTTGGCGATCGTGCCGAAGGTACGCCAGCCGGAAGCGTAGTACTGGACGTCTCCCGAGCTGATGGGGTTGCCGGCACTGTCCCTGAATTGCACGGTGACGCGCTTGGTTTGGAAGATCACGGTTGAGTCGGTGGCAACGTTCTGGGCCTTTTCGAGGCGTCCGAACGCGTAGTTGACGGCGAAGGTGTAGCTGCCGGGAAGGAGTTCCAGGGAAGCTTCGCCGTTGGCGATCGTGCCGAAGGTGCGCCAGCCCGAAGCGTAGTACTGGACGTTTCCTGAGCTGATCGGGTTTCCGGTGCTGCCCTTGAGCTGGACCGCGACACGCTTGGTCTGGAAGACGACGTTAGGGTCGGTCGCGATGTTCTGTGTCTTTTCGAGGCGTCCGAACGCGTAGGTCACGGCGAATGAGTACGAGCCTCGCTGCAGGGCGAGTGTCACGGATCCGTCGGATTGGGTTGTTCCAAAAGTCTTCCAGCCGCTCTGGTAGTAGGTGACGGCTGCTCCCGCCAGGGGATTCCCGAGGCTGTCGATGAGCCTGACCGTTGTGGTGACCGGGATCGTTGGGTCGATCTGACCCTCCAGCTCGCGGATCCTCTGTTCCAGCTGGGTGATCCGGGTGTTCAGGGTGGCGATTTGAACTGTGAGCTGGTCGACCTGAGTTGTCAGCGTGGCGACCTGTTGGACGAGCTGGGTGTTCGTGGACTGAAGTTGGGAGATTTCGCCGGTCTTCTGGGCGATGGTTGCGGTGAGCGAGGTGATCTGGCTGGCCTGTTGGCTGACGGTGGACTGGAGTTGGGCGATCTGCAGATCCTTCTCACGGGAGGCCTGATCGCAGGAGTTTGTCAGCTCCTCGATGCGGGCGCGCAGGGAGGTGATCTCAGATGCCTGTTGGCTGATCAGGGTGTCCTTGTCCTTGATCGACTGTTCCAAGACCTTGACCTTCTGCTCCAATGGCGGAATCCGGGGATCGAGACCGGAGACGCTGGCCACACACGCTCCTGCCGAGGGGTTGCCGCCGCTGTAGAGAGCGAAGACCTTGTGGTAGTAAACCGTGCCATCCGTGAGACCGGAGTCAATGAAGGAGTGGTCCATGCCCGAGTAAGCGGTAAGGCCGTCGGTCGGGCCAGTCGGGTAGCGGTCGCTGCGGCGTACGACCGTGACGCCGGAGAACGTCGGGTCTGCGGGGTTGGTCCACGAGAGGGCGATCTCCTGAGCTCCGGGCAAGGCGGTGAGTCCGGTGACGTCTGCTCCTGGTCCGGAGTAGGTGAAGGCGTTGGGCGACGAAGCCGATCCATTCGTAGAGGACGAGACTGTGACGGTCACGGAGCCAGACGTGGCTTCCGGCGGTGTCTGGCATCGGATCTGGGTCGAGCTGTCCACGATGATGTTCGTGGCAGGCGAAGCGCCGAACGTGACGTTGACGGTCCCGGCAAAGCCGGAGCCGGAGATGGTGACGTTGGTGCTTCCGGCGAGGGGGCCGAAGAAGGGGGAAACGGCGGTGATGGTGGGGGCGTCGGAAACGGTGCCGTACTCCCAGGTGTCGGAAAGAGTCATTCCAGTGTTTCCGCCAAACAGAACCATCCGCCCTCGCACCGGATCGTAGGTCATTGCGGCGATATCACGACCCGCGGGCGATGTGGCCGGCTGCTGCTGGGTCCAGGTCGTCCCATCCCACTCCCAGGTGTCGGAGAGACTTGATGGTCCACCATACCACCCACCAAACAAGACCATTCGACTTCGAATCGCGTCGTAGCTCATTGCTGAGCCGCCCCGAGCCGATGGTCGCGCAGTGGGCTGTCGCTGGGTCCAGTCGGTCCCGTCCCACTCCCAGGTGTCGGACAGACACGCCGAAGACGATGAGGCCGTTCGCCCTCCAAACAGCACAACACGGCCTCGTGCTGCGTCGTATCCAAGGGATTGGGCATAACGACTCGGTGGTGATGTGCTCGGGTGGCGTTGTGTCCAAGAGTCTCCGTCCCACTCCCATGTGGTCGACAATCCCCCATTTGCGCCGGAGACCAAGAGAATTCGCCCCCGTGTCATGTCATATGCCATAGCCGGATGGAACGAGCTTGACGGCGAGTTGACTGGGTGGCGCTGGGTCCACGTGGTTCCATCCCACTCCCACGTGTCGGACATCACGGTGGAACCACCATCGTTCGATCCGCCGAATAGCACCACGCGGCTCCTCAGAGGGTCGTACGCCATAGCACACGCGAATCGGGCAGGTGGCGAGTTCGTCGGGTGGTGCTCTGTCCACGTGGTTCCGTCCCATTCCCAAGTGTCGGACAGGTAGGCAGTCGGACTGTTCATGCCGCCGAACAGCACCGTGCGAGACCGTGCCGTGTCGTAGGCAATACCGCAACAGTACCGAGCCGTCGGCGACACGACTGGGTGTCGCTGAACCCAATCGATCCGCGATCCTGCCATATACGTAAACGCTTGCGACTTTATCGCTGTTCCGCGGGTCGACGAAACGACCATGATGTCCACGGTTCCGGTCGTGGTTGCGGATGGGGTCTGGCACGTGATCGTGTCCTTGGCGGAATTGACAGTAATGGACGTGGCGGGCGAAGCGCCGAACGTGACGTTGACGGTCCCGGCAAAGCCGGAGCCGGAGATGGTGACGTTGGTGCTTCCGGCGAGGGGGCCGTACGGAGGCGAAATTGCGGTTATGCTCGGCGGAGGATTCCCCGGCCAATACGCAATAGGGGTCACAGTCCAGCTCGAGTCGAGACATTGATAAGAGCTCCCCCACCGAGAGAAACCGTTTGGATGCGGGGAATGCACTCCATCGTGGGGGGCAACATTCGTGATGCCGGTGACAGAGGACGAGGTCGCATCCAGTGTGGGGCAGTTGCCCTCGGCGTCGAGCTTGAGTACCAATGCGTCAGACCCGCCGGCGCCGTAGGACTGCGTCTCGCCTGTGGCGATGTACCCGCCATCCGTCGTCTGCTGGAGAGAGACACCCCATCCTAGACCGCAGGTCTTCTGCCATTCCACCGAGCCGTCGTGAGTTAGTTTCACAAACCAGGTGTTCAGCGAACCAGGTGCACCGAAGGATGATGTCGATCCAGCAAGGATAAATCCGCCGTCGGCCGTTTGCTGAACCGAGGACGTTTGCTCTTCGCCGGCGCCACCGTAGGTCTTCTGCCATGCCACCGTGCCATCTGGCCTCAGCTTGAGAACCCATGCATCGGTCGATCCGGAACCGAACGACTCGGTGTACCCTGCGAGGACATACCCGCCGTCGCTGGTCTGATGGATGTCAGAGGCCCACTCACGCCAAGCTCCGCCATAGGTCTTTTGCCAGGTGATCGACCCGTCGGGGGAGAGTTTGAGGGCAATTAGATCGCCATTTCCGGCCCCGGACGAGCCTGTTATCCCGGCGACGATGTACCCACCGTCTGCGGTTTGACGGACGCAGGATATCGTGCCCGCATAGCCGTACTTCTGCCAGGCCACGTCGCCGTTTTGGTCTAGCTTGATAACGATACCTTGATAGTATGTGCTTGATGCGGCGACGATGTATCCGCCGTCTGCGGTCTGTTCAATGGATGAACAGTCTGCGGACGGAGCGCCGGTCACAAAGTCGGTCGTCCATGTGATCGCGCCGTCGGCCTTGAGCTTGACGATTGCCGGACTGTCGGTCCCTACCATGCCGGCAAAAACGTATCCTCCGTCGGTGGTTTGCCGAATGGAGGAAGCAGCGTCGTGGCCCTCTGTGCCGTAGGTCTTCTGCCATTCGATGGTGCTGTCGGTCTTGAGCTTGACGACCCATGCGTTATTCCCACCGAGAGAGGTGTATCCGGCGATGATATAGCCTCCGTCCGTGGTCTGCCGAACGGAGGTTGGCTTCTCAAAGCCCGTAGATCCGATCGCCTTCGCCCAGGTGGGCGCCGTCCAACCCACTTGGACGTTCCCCGAACACAGCAGGACAACCAGTGCCGCAACGAACACACGCCTATTCCTCATGTCTTTTTCCTCCCCAGAAGTCCGAGCCGCCACATATCTGCCGAGCCTCTGCCCACAAGGCCAGTGGCGTTTTATCAGCAGCAAGAAGCAGGCCAGACCAGTGACCGCCACGGTCTGACCTGACAGAGTATCACGAGCGAAGCAGACCACCCGAGGCATGGTCTCCCGCGGGCCCCCAGGGAGCGCCTCGGGTAGGATGTGATCGGCCGAGATCGAACAACTCCGATCCGTGGAAACGCTTCACCGCGTCACAGATTGAACGACGACTTCTCAGCGAGATCGGGGTGACCGTACTCGAGCGGTCCGTGAGCAGCTTGTTCAACCTGCTTGGACTCCTTCTTTCTGGCGGAGTGCTGGTGTTGTGGCGGAGAAGTCCATGGCGGCTCACGAACAACCCATGGTGCGAAGCCCGGTCGTCCATGGACGACATGGTGGCCGGAGCGGCACTCAGCTGTCGCCGAAACGATACGGATGGAGGCAAATGTCACCTTCAGGCATGGCCGGCGAGTTCCAGAGCTCCGCGATCGGCGTGGTCAGCACGTTTCCCAGGTTTACCTCCTCGGGATACGGACGCTCGAAACAGAGCAGCACGTGCCCATCACATGACATGAGAGGTTAAGTGTCGGATCCAGGCTCCAGTAGATCGGGCAGGAGAACCGCCTCCGCGCCTGGATCCAGAGCCGCCCGGAACCGGAAGGCGGATGCGGCAAGGGTGTGAGAAGTAACCAGCGGCTATCACGGGTTGTTAGTAGTAAGGAGGAATACCTATGTCCGTGTCAATAGTTTCGCACCGAAAAGATCACCATCTTTGTCATTCTCGCCGGGCGATCAGGTTCGTGTGGACGAAACGGGCGTTCACGAGTAGGCCTCAAGCGCCGCATTCATCGCCCCTTCGATGGTACCGTCGAGATGCTGGAAGACTGGGAACATCCACTCTTTCGCATCGTACCTATCCTTGCTCGCCCTGTAGAGGGCGAATTTCCAGTCGTCCATCTTGCCAGTGTAGGTCAGCCGGCACCTTGGACCGGCGTCCTCAAGGTCGAGATATACGGACTTCCCCTTGAATATGGCAAAGTAACCGTCACCGTCTTCGCCAAAGGTCTTCCTGTTGAACTCCTCGATGATCTCCCTGACCTTCTTCTGCACATCACTGGGGATCTGTGTGGACCTCACTGCACGCTCTCCCTTGCCGCAAACGGCTCCGGACTACTCTTGCCCAGAATCGACACCAGCTCGTCCCTCCTCTTCTCCAACTTGGATTGTCTCAACTTCATGGACCGCAGTTCCGTCGTGATCTTCGCCAGCTCGGTTTCGAGCTTCTTCCGTTCGAGGTGCGAGCCTCCCTGCTTTTCCTTCACGAACGCCTCGATCTCGCTCCGGACGAACTTGTAGTACGGGTTTCCGTGGGCGTACTGGAGGCGGCAGCGGAGCTTGCCGGACTTCGTTCCCCGCACGAGATCATCGTCTGTCAACCCGTACTCCTTCTTGACGTTGTTCGCACTCAACGTGGCACCCGGGGTCTGCCAGACGTAGTCAGGGTTGTAGTCGCTCATTCGTCTTCCCCTCCGAGGATTGTCTGGGCCGGAGGATCGCACTTCCTCGCATCCGGCCAGACATATTCCAGGGCAAAGCGGACGTCGGGGTCACGGCCCACGGTCCTCGTTGCCGTCGGTGTCGGATGAGGCGCGTTCGCGCGCGAGATCCTGGCCGGGCGATGCGGTCTCGAAGATCCTCGAGAGGCACCCATAGACGGCACAGCCGCGGTTGTACCGCCAGCACTCACGGTGGTGAGGGGTCCGACACTTGCGACAGATCACCTGACCGCACACGTGGCAGCTCGCGACAGGCGATGGGATCTCCGGCTTCTTCGGGTCCGTCTCCTCGCTCATTCGGGAGCACATGGTAACAGATCTCCGGGCTTGTGCACCATGTCCGCGTGGCCGATCGCCGGGTTTCCCAGCGAGGATCGCCCCGATCGAGCGAGCGGCAAGCGATACCACACGAGAGCCACGACCGGTCGTGCCGCATGATCGTCGCTATCAATCGCAGACTCCGAGTTGGTCGTGTCACGCCAGGCCGGTGGTGCCGTTCGGTTGCGGCAGGAATCACTTTCAGCGAGATGTGGCTGAGCCTGTACTGGAAGTGGACAGTGACGCCAAGGTCAGGATGCGCAAGAAGGCGCGAGGGCTTCGGGCAATCGAGAAGGATGTCCTGGAGCGCAAGGACAAGGTGAGCGGAGAAGCCGCAAAGGGGGACAAGGTCGTGATGCGCACCACGCCCACCGTCAACCGTTCACAGAAGACGAGTTGCTTCCCTATCTCGGAGCGAAGCCTACGGAACGGGAGCTGGAAGCCGTGGAACGTCGAAAGCTCATGCGTCGTGCAACATCGAGGAAGGGACGGCCGGGCCTGCTTACGGACCTGGAGAGTGGTTACGCCGACCACGCATCCACTCTTGGCCACCGTCGTCCATCAGGCCGCCGTGGAAGTCGATCCCATACATAAAGCGGGTGATTGATTGAATTGAAGGCTACTGGACGAACGCTGGATAGTCCCGAATCGCGCGGCAGGATGGGGGTGGCCGAAGGAGACCCGCACGGAACAGGGTCTTCATCTCTTGGAGGAACGCATCGCGGTACATGGGGCGAATGACTTCCTGGGGAATGTAGTTGCTTACGACCCAGCGGTCTCTGCCGCGAGACAGGCCTCCACAGGTGATGATGACGTGGATGTGGACGTTCCAATTCAGTTTGGCTCCGAGGATCAAGGCTTTCCGCATCCCTTGTGTTTTCGGACCGGTCCCGTTAGGCTCTGTGGCGTCATCGCCACGCCCATCATGCAGGAGGATCGCCATGCACCGATTCGTTGCCAGCGCTCTCGTGTTACTCGTCCTCGTGCCCGCCGCCGCGCTCGGCTCCGGCCAAACGGCTGTGGGTCCGGTCGCAGCCGCGCAGGAGTTCGTGAACCTCATGGACAAAGGAGAGTTCAAAGCCTGCGAGAAACGCCTCGACGACGAGATGAAGCAGGCAGCGCCCGCGAGCCGGTTGCGCGAGATCTGGGCAGAATGGGTCAGCCAGGTCGGTCCCTTGGAAAAGCAGGTTCGCACCCGTGTCACAAAGCAAGAAGGCTACGACCTGGTCTTCGTCACCTGCAGGTTCCGGGACGCCACATGGGATGTCAGAGTGGTGCTCGACAGCAAACTTCGGGTCGCGGGTCTGTTCCGTAGCCCTGGAGAGTCAGCACAACCGTACGTTCCCCCTTCCTACGTGAAGGCGGACGCGTTCACCGAGACCGAGGTGACCGTGGGGGCTGGCGAGTGGGCGCTACCTGGAACGCTGACCATGCCGCGTGGGAAGGGGCCGTTCCCGGCCGTGATCCTGGTTCACGGCTCGGGCCCGCACGACCGAGACGAGACGATCGGGCCGAACAAGCCGTTCCGCGACCTGGCACACGGCCTGGCCTCACGACAGATCGCGGTGATGCGCTACGAAAAGCGTACCAAGCACCACAACGCCCGCATGGCGGCGATGCGGTCAACCATCACAATGAAGGAAGAGACCGTGGATGATGCGCTGGCAGCCGCCCAGGTTCTGCGTCGGACCGCGGGGCTCGACCCCCGGCGACTCTTCGTGCTCGGCCACAGCCAGGGCGGCATGCTCATCCCACGCATCGGCGTCCGAGATCCGGGTCTGGCCGGATTCATTGTCTTCGCCGGCTGTACCCGTCCCCTGGAAGATGTCCTCGTCGAACAGGTTACCTACATCGCCGGACTGGACGGCCAGCTGTCCGACCTCGAGAAGAGCCAGCTCATGCTGCTGCGAAAGCAGGTGGCGCGGGTCAAGGACCCCAAGCTCAGCCCAAAGACTCGGGCCTCGGAGCTTCCGCTCGGACTCGATCCGGTCTACTGGCTCGACCTGCGAGGCTACCGGCCAGCGGAGGCGGCACGAGCCCTCGCCCAACCGATGCTCGTCCTACAGGGTGGCCGTGACTACCAGGTCACCGGGGAAGACTTCGCTCTCTGGAAGAGTGCGTTGGCTGACCGGAAAAATGTGCAGCTCAAGCTCTACCCCGATCTCAACCACCTGTTCGCCACCGGCAAGGGCAAAGCCACGCCAGCGGAGTACAACCAGCCGAGTCACGTGGCCCCTGCCGTGATCCAGGACATCGCCGACTGGGTCGCCTCGGTGAAGTAGACAACGAGGCGAAGCTGGACGCGAGGAAGGATAACCGGCACATTATCGACTGACTCTATGTTTGCAGGCGGAAAAACTGGCCGATTTTGACTTGATGGTCGTCGCGATCCGCCCCGGTGGCGACTGGACGATTCTCCGAGCACATCAAGCTGCTGGCCAGCTGGTCCTGAGCTTACCTGTCGGCTGCCTTGAGCGGGCCATCGCCGTCGTCGGCCATTTCACAGCAACACCCGGCGCTTACCATCTCCAGGCCGAAGCCCCGATGGCAAACTCGTTGCGCTGAGCATAGGTATCCTCTCCGTGAGGCGATCGCTCACGGTGTGACGTTCCTCGATACGGCTGACGGCTACGGGCGCGGGGAGAACGAATGGTTGCTGGGACGGGCGCTCCGCGGCTTCCGGGAGCACGTATTCCTCGGAACCAAGTTCGGCATCGTTCGGCGGGAGGACGGCTCGTTAGTGGGTGTCAACGGACGGCCGGAGTACGTCCGGCAGGCGTGCGGCGCGAGCCTGAAGCGCCTGGACGTGGACGTCCTCGATCTGTACACGTTGCACCGACGCGATCCGGCCGTTCCCATCGACGAGGTCTTCCCCTGCGAGAAGGTCGCTGGCCCGAGATATCTCCCGAGACCATGCGGATGATCATCCTCTGATTCTCACCGAGGTCCCGAACGCTTGCTGAGCACCGCGCCATCTTCACCGACGCAGAAATCGAGCCGATCGAGGTCCACGAACCGAGCGAGCATCTCCTTGATCGAGACCTGATAGTTGCCATCGCTGGTCCGATCGTAGGAGGAGAGAAGCCGGCGGAACTCCTCGGGGATCCCATTGCCGGTTCCTCCGGTCACGACCCAGGGATTTGCGTCTTTGCCGGTGAACAGGCGGGTTGTCAGGAAGTCTGACACATCGGTCTTCAGTTCGAAGCGCTGGCCTCGTGCAACCACGAGCGTCTGCCCGTCGCCTTGCAGAAACCAGGCCTTCAGGGCCGGAGAGTAGACCGCGGCAGCCAGCGGAAACGGGCATTGCGGGATCAGTTTGGAGAGCGGTGGCAGCCCGGGGCGAATCCGGATCGATCCGGACTTCTCGCATTGCGCCACGGTCCCGGGAAGGGGAGGACCGTTCCGAACGATCGCGCCCGAAAAATCGGTCGTCTCACTCCATCCGGGGAGCCGATTGAAGACTCTCTCCACCGGAAGCGTCGAAGGCCGCGGACTCGGTCCGACGGACGCTCTCAACCATTCCGGAACGGATGGGAGGGGCGTCCTGGGGTCAGGGAAGAGCACCTTCGTTTGGAGCTCCGGCTTCCAGACGAGATGGGTAACACGGGCTGTCACTCTCAGATCGAGGCCCCCGTCCGGGCGCAGGGGAAGCCACGGGTACCGAATCGAGACGTGTTTTCCCGGCAGCAGGATTCCATCCGTCGTGACCCAGTGATAGCCGATGTTCGCCGTACCGGACAGAAACCTGGAGGCAGGCCAGGAGGACTTGCTCTCCGTCGATTCGAAGAACACCCAATGCCAACGAACCCGGACACCGCTCTCGGAAGAGCTCAGGCTGTCGGCCCAGACCGCATCCCCATGGAACTGCGTCGGCCGCCGTTGCCTCAGAGGAGAGACTTCTCTGATGTCACCGTCGGCCTCGATCGCCAGGTTCGCCAGTATCAGAGGCGTCTCCGAGTTGTTCTTGAGGGTCGCCTCGAGTTGGCAGGGGATTCCCTCCTGGGCCTGATAGGGACCCGTGGCCAATCCCGACGACGAGGTTGAAGGCAAGGCCCTCACAGAGAGGTGAAGCCCCTCCTCGCCTCGAGCCGCCACGGCGATGGCGGCCAGCAGGAAGAGAGGCAAAAAATGACTGCTCATGACCGTTCCTCCCAGGATCTGTTTCGTTTCTTCCACGGAAAGGAAATCATCGGCCATTACCCAGGACTTGTCAATTCCGGTGCCATCCGCGACGCCGCTTGCCTTCCTCCTCGCTTCTCGATATAGCCGATGTCAGGCGAGGAGGGTTCCATGCTTCCCAATCAACCACCCTCGCCTCAAGTCGAGGGGTTGCTGGGACGCTGCTCGCCTTGGACTGGTCGCCTTCTCATCATCAGCCTTGATGCGAGAAAGAGCCTTCTTGCCCCCGAGCTGCCACGCCAGTTCCCCCCAAAGCGTGCGCACCACGGTGCCATCGGGCTTGGTGGACGGGTTTCCCGGTGACATCTTGTTGCCCACCAAGACCACGCGCTCGTGGTTGGTGATGGCCATCAGTCTTCTCCTTGCCCGCGAGTGTCGTTGGCTCCTTGGTTCTTTGAATCGCTGGAGCCGCTGGCGATCCGGCGGATGCCCTCGAGAAAAGTTCGGTAGCTGTGGGAACTGTTTCCGGCCTCGGTAAGTCGAGTGCCCATGAGCCGTGCCCCCGATATCTTCTGGAATTCGGGAACTAGCTCTGCTAGCGCGGCGGACGGCTTCTGCACAGCGTCCGGGTCTCTGTATCTCGCCTTCCTGGACAGCTCTCTCAACACCGGTCGACCATACGCACTCGCCAGGGCCTCCGGATCGCCCAGATACCAGGCCTCGAGCTCCTGGCAGGCGATCCGGATGAGGGTGTCCTCACGCCCGGCCTCGCGACAAAGGCCAACCAGCCGCGTCTTCAGCTCGTGGCAGTCCCCTATATCGTTGTCGCGCACCACCACGAAAAGCACGCCAGGCTCTGTCCACGCCCGGAGCTTGCGCGGAATGCTCTTCTCCAGGTCCTGCTTGCCCTCGTGGGTGACGCAAATGAATGGAAGGGAGGGCATGAGTCTGGGGAGAAGTCGCTCCAGCAGCACTTTCATGGAACGTTCCTCGAGAAGAAACACGATACGGCTCATTTCAGACCCGCACCCTCGAAGAGACCTTGCTTCCACAGCGTACCCGGAAGATCGCCTTGCTCGACAAGCCGGCGGAGAAGTTCACTGTCGGACGCGCTGCGGACGGTTGTGAAACCGCCCTCCTTGACCAGCCAGTAGATTTCCTCGAGCTTCGTCCCGTTGAGAAAGTCGGGAGAGTGCGTGGAGATCAAGACCTGCCCGCCACGCCGCGCGTAGTCCCGGAACTCCTCCACCAGTTCGAGGAGCAGCTCGGGGTAGAGCTGGTTCTCGGGTTCTTCCACGGCGAGCAGCGGATGGGGCTTGGGGTCGTGGAGCAGAACCAGGTAAGCGAACATCTTGATCGTTCCATCAGAGACGTAGCGCGCAATGAACGGGTCCGTGAAGCTCCCATCCTGGAAGCGCAGGACAAGGCGTCCATCCTCGGTGGGCCGTGCTTCGACCTTTTCCACGCCCGGCACGCGCCGGCGCATCACCTCGAGAATCGCGTCAAAGCGAGCACGGTGGTTCTCGTACAGGTAGTGCGCGACCTGGGCGACGTTGTCGCCCAACGTGGAAAGGTGATCGGCGTACCCCACCTCAGCGCTGGGTCGGGCGTCCGCGATGTGGAAATCCGAGATGTGCCAGCTCTCGATCAGGCTACGAAACTCGGCGACAACGCGAAACTCCTTGAACTGGCCAAGCCCTTTGACCGCCAGGATGCTTGGCTCGTCGAGGACATACTCCTTGCGCTCCGCCTTAGCGTCAACGATCCCGTAGACGGATTCATTCGTGATAGCGGTGCCCTTCCCCCTGCAGAAGTCCACGAAGTGCCACGGCTGGCCGTATTGACCACGCCGAAACTTGAGCACCTCGCGGTGCACGACAGGCCGGCCTTCGTCGCTGGCAACATCGAGTGCGTAGGTTGCAAGACGTCCGCTGCTCTCGCGAAACTTGATGGTGATGCCGATCGGACCTGTCTCACCTCGACTGACCAGTTCGCGGAAGCCGCCACGACGCCCCACGGCCTGGGCAACGTTGAGAGTGAGAGCGTCCTTCAAGAAGGAAAGCACATCGAAGAGCGTGGACTTCCCCGAACCATTCGCACCCACGACAACGGAGAGTTGGCCAAGATTCTTGATCTCGACGGAGCGGAACAGGCGGTAGTTACGGATCTCTATGCCCTCTATCTGCATCGTCTACTCCTCACGTCCGAAGAGGCCGGACTGCTGCGCGATCGAGAGTCTCCCACGGCCAGGGCACGTCGGTGAAATGCCACTTGATTCTTCGACCTGCCGGCAATGATCTGTTCACAAGACATAGGCGATGGGATCCTGGCCGTTTTCTTGGAGGTACTTGACATACTTCTCGATCGCCGGGTCATAGCTGCGGCAAGGCTGCGGTGATGCGGTTGAGTCTTTCGCGATAGCCACGGAAGACAGAAGCAGGTTGAACAGACAGTAGAGAGCTATGTTGCCGAATAGAATGGCCCGAAAAGTCATTGCACTTCTCCGATTTACGGGGAACCACCGTTGTGGTTGGCAGCAAGCTGATGCAATTTACCGCGAGGAGGGCGAGGGTCATATCAATATCCCAGCCTCTACCCCCTGTCAACGAGGATTCCGCATCTACCAACCTCTGCGGAGCGTCAGGGCGGCGAATTTATTGAGGTGTGGAATAGGAAGGATAACCGGCCCATTTTGCGGCCGGGTTCCAGGAAAACTTGGCGTTCGAGGAGATCCTGGGTGGGGGACCTGAGTGACCCGCCCGGCTTGAACGCCCGTCCTTGACCTTGAAGAGGGCCTTTTCCCTCGAGATCGCCTTCTGCTGGCCCGATCCATCGTCCCTGTCGGAGGAGGAACCGGACGAAGGTCACCGGTTCCCCCGGGGCCCGGGGCGTCCTGGACAAAGACCCCGTCCGTGACCAGGATGGGCGTGTGGAGGTTGTCCGTTTCGGGGACCGTGTCGGGAGTGGTAGGCGGGGATGGGTCCAGCTTCACGGGGAGAACGTGCCTCCCCGTTTTCCTTTTGCCATTGAGATCTCCGGAGTTGTTCCCCACGATCCCAGGAGGGACCAGCAAGTTGCGGCAGGGAGGTCGTCGGGTTACCTTCAAGGTGTGCCTCTCCAGCCGGAGGTCGCGGTAGCTTTGGAGCAGGATGATGAGCGGAAGGTGCCGAGCATTGCGTTGGTTGTGCACAAGCTCTTGGAGTTCGGGAAGAGCATACAAATCTCAGCTCAACAGAGCAACTTTATCTTCTACAGGGCACAGTAGAACTAAAGTAAGGAGGAACCGTAAATCATGGATAAGGATAGAGCCATTGCTTTTCTTGAACATCATCAACCAATGCCGGATGACACAAAAGTAAGCCAGGATCTTATGAACGAATACAATAGCGTAAGAGAGTATTTTCTGCTTGAACCCCATGAAGAATGTATACCCCTGTTTCTGCATTCGTTCGGAGAAAGAGATGGATATGGAGTGTATCAGTTAGTTGAAGATGTGTTACTGAAATTCGATAAGAGCAAAGTAGTTAGACATCTACTGAAGTCATTGCGAAGCAAGCATAGAAGTGTGAGATATTGGAGCGCGCAAATATCCGCATCGTTTGCGGACAAGCGATTGCTTGAGCCATTGTGTGGTTTGTTAAGAGATGACGATTCCGACATTAGATTTGCCGTTATTACTGCGCTATCGCAAATAGAGGATAAGAAAGTCTTACCTACTCTCAAAGAAGCTTTGAGCAAAGAGAAGGATGAAGAGGTGAAAGAGTTTCTTCAAGAAGTTATTGTTGATCTAGAGGATAAGCGCAACGCCAACAGGTCGCTTGTGAAGAAGCGGTTTCGGCTTTGGGAGCCGAAGTAGCGTTTGTGGTCGCGGTGGGGACGGCCCTTTCGGGCCGCTGGATGGCGACGTCCACCATGGACGGTAGGTTCTCCACCAAGCAGGACAGAGGCTCGATCTTCCCGGCCATCTTGAGGGCGTGGAGCGAGGAGTGGTCCAGGTCCGGAGAGAAGGCAGGTCTCCCGGGTGGTCGAGGAAGAGCTCGTGATCAACAGAGGGCTCTCTCGGTTCCCCCGGACTGCTGGAGAAGATCACAAGGGCGGGGAGGAAAACGCCGGCGGCGATGGTCGACGGGGAAGGGACCGGTCCGCCGGGGCACGACCGCCCTATAGGATACTGCCCAATTTACCATTCCTTCCCTCTCAAGGATCTCCGGATCAGATCTCCCGTCGAGATCGGGACCTCACTCTTCCGTGGGAGGGTCCTTCACCGTCTGGAAGACAGAGAAGAACATACCGGCCGACACAGAGGGAACGAAAAGCAGCAGCCTGATCAGCAGGATCTGCGAGAGAGGGTCGCTCCCGTAAAAACTCGTCGTCGGGTGCGGCAAGCTGGACAGTCCCTCGTGAAACTTCTGATCCCTCCTGGAAGCGTCCCGCCAAGATTCCAGATTCAGTCTACGAGCGTTGACCCAGAACGCCCAGCCCATCGTGACGCCGAACAGGATCAGAGTCGCCAGCCAGGCAAACGTCCAGCCGCGCGGGCCTTCCAGGTAAGCCGACAAAGAGAAGACAGTGAGGCCGCAAACCGCGAACCAGAGGGCAGCCATCAACAGCGCACTACCGAGGGCGAAGATACTGTTGATCACGACGGGGCCTCCTGGAGAGCTGAATCCACTCACGATGCTGGATTTGCCAATCTTGCCAGCGCCGATGCCCAAGGGCAAGGCCTATGAATTGGGCACGCAATACTCTCCCAGGAGCTGAGCCTCGGTCCACGGTCGGAACGGTCCGGATGAGGCACTCTGGAATGCCTGGATTCGTCGAGATCATTCCCAAGAAGGCGAGATCTTCACCGACGGCGCGGTAAAATTCCGGCGTGGAGGGGAATAGGAAGGACAATCGGCCCATTTTGCGGCCGGGTTCCAGGAAAACTTGGCGTTCGAGGAGATCCTGGGTGGGGGACCTGAGTGACCCGCCCGGCTTGAACGCCCGTCCTTGACCTTGAAGAGGGCATTTTCCCTCGAGATCGCCTTCTGCTGGCCCGATCCATCCCCCCCTCTCTACATCAAAA
>Ga0074195_1002249_pt1 | contig 22484 bp, 19 predicted proteins | sample EPASupsiteHSE623_FD_64525 | JGI IMG/M metagenome (GOLD analysis project Ga0074195, IMG submission 64525) | Bioremediated contaminated groundwater from EPA Superfund site, New Mexico - Sample HSE6-23 | ecosystem: Environmental > Aquatic > Deep subsurface > Groundwater > Contaminated ...
CGGTATACGAAACGGAAAAATTACGGTGCAATCTTTGTGGCGAGATATTTCAAGCAGAGTTGCCGTTTGAGGCCCCGGCGCAGAAACATTACGACGAAACAGCGAAATCGATGATTGCCGTATTGAGGTATGGTCATGGACTGCCGTTAAACCGGCTGGAGCAGATGCAGGCGAATCTAGGGGTTCCTCTGCCGGCGGCAACTGCATGGGACAAGACTAAGGAGGCCGCCGAACAAATATTTCCGGTTCACGAAGAGTTGATCCGCCTGGCTGCCCAAGGTGAGATCATTCACAACGACGATACCGGGATGAAGATCCTCCAGACGATGGAAGAAATCGAAAAGGAGGTCAAAGAGGCAAGCGGCAAAAAGATTCGTACCGGTATTTTTACAACTGGGGTGGTATCGGTGGTCGATGATCACCAAATCGCATTGTTTTTTACAGGTCGCAAGCATGCCGGAGAAAACTTCGATGATTTGCTCAAACAACGAGGATCGGATCTCAGCCCCCCAATTCAGATGTGTGATGCCAAAACCGGGAATACGCTGGAAAGCACATCAGCGGTAGTCTGCAATTGCAATACCCATGCCAGGCGGTATTTTGTAGATGTATCGGACAATTTCCCCGATGAATGTCTATATGTTATTTTGGATGTTTACAGGGAAATTTACAAGAATGACGCTGATGCCAGGAAGCAAAAGTTGTCACCGGAGCAACGCTTGCAATACCACCAAGAGAATAGCGGACCGGTCATGGATGAATTCCATCTATGGTTAAATCGACAATTTGAGGAAAACCTTGTTGAAGAAAATTCCGGATTGGGCAGGGCGATTTCCTACGTTTTGGCTCATTGGTCGGAACTCACTCGTTTTCTAGATATGCCCGGCGTACCTCTGGATAACAATATTTGCGAACAGGCGCTCAAAAGGGCCATTTGCCATCGGAAAAATTCCCTGTTCTATAAGACTCCCAATGGGGCTCGTGTCGGCGATATGTTCATGAGTCTGATTCATACTTGTTCTTACGCAGGAGCCAATCCTTTCGACTATTTGACCCAACTGCAGCGACACTCCGCGCAGGTAGCCGAGGATCCGTCGAAATGGCTGCCCTGGAACTATCGCTTACAGTTGGAATCACTCAGTTCTTGATCTCCCGCCAAGCCGGATTGACACCACAGCCCGTCGGGTTGCCGTTCCAGATTAAAAGTTGTAACTGGTAAGCAGCTAGTCGGGCTGATACCGCATCCGAGCTTTCCGGCCACCATTTGAACTTGCCTTTGGAAAGCCGCTTCTGGAACAGCCAGAAGCCCTGCCCGTCGTAAGCCAACAATTTGATCCCTGTTTGACTGCGATTTCTGAAGACAAAAAGATGCCCGGAAAACGGATCGTCTTTCAAAACCTTGCGGCATGTAGCACACAGAGAATCAATCCCCTTGCGGAAATCTTCCGGAGCAATCATCAGCACAATTCGCATATGAGGGGTGATTTGTATCATCTTTTCCCCCCTAGAAAATTTTGACAAATCAGTGCGAAATCCGGAATTTCCAGACCGCTCCCACTGATTTTCATTTTATCCCCATCCGCATTTTCCATTTCAATCGCCCATTCGTTTCGCCCTGGTTGCGGTTTAGAGATATCCAACTCGATAAAGGCTGGAGATGAAACCTCCTTTTGCTTAGAACCCTTTAAAATCAGCTTTTTTAGCTTCCCGCGATCCAATCGCAAAGCTTTCGATATTTCTGCAATGCTGTATTCTCCATGCAACCCAACGGCTGCCATCCACAGATGCTCTGGAATCGGGCTAGTTTTCGGACTTTTTTTTGCTTTACGTGTTTTCCTCCAATTTTCTAATTGCTTCTGGACTTTTTTCATTTTAGATTGCCGATGAGCGGCACTGCTCGATTGTTCCATTGGCTACCATTCCTTTCGTTTTGTATTTGATGGACTTGAAAGATAGCCAATGATAACTTATCTAAAATTTAATGCCAAGCGCGCTTGCCGAAAGGACACCCGACTTTGCTAAAGTTGCAAATAAATATTTACAAAAACTTTTGTCTCATGGCCTAGTTAGAACGCTACAGTCTTTGATTTTATAAAAAAATCGTCATTTTCATGAAAATTATGAATCTCATTTAAATCAAAAAGCCATTGAAAAATCGTAGTTCTATCTTGGTTAGTTGTAGACATTTTCTGGATGAGATAACAAATTTTGTTTATTCTGTGAGGTTTACAGAATGTAGGACATCCTCGAAGCATACCATCTTTTAACCGTCCTATCACCTTTTTCCTTTCATCAGAGTTCCAAATAGTTTTTATGCTGTTGCGAAGAACATCACCTATCCAATAACCAGGTAAAGATCGCATTTCACAACACAAGTATAAACTTCCATCAGGAGAACTTTCTACAAAAAAAGAAGAACCAAGACACTCTGAATATTCTTTTACTTGGTTCACGCTTTCAAACCTTTGCAAAAAAAGCGTTGAAATAACACCCGCTTCTTTGAGAATCGGAATACTCTCTTCTTGAATCTTTTTTATAGCACTATCAAAAAAATCTTGGGACTGTTGACTATGAAAAAAATAATCAATTGTTGGGGTAAAACGAACAAAATCAATAATTGGTATTTCTTCTGAAATCCCGACAGATTCTCTCACATCTTTTATTATTTTTTGTACCCACATGGCAAATTGCTTAGTGTCGTCGTAATTCGTTGAGTTTATTATATAGCTTAGACCTATCTCTGTTCTATATCCCTCTCTAGCACGAATAGAAGCTATTTCATAAATTCCATCCCTTACCTCTTTAAAAGCATTCTTTATGGAAGGAAGAGGACTATGGTATTTTTGGTGAACGTCTTGAGATCCTGCGTTAACACTGATTCTAACAAATACAGGTTCAGTTTTTAAAATGTCCAACGCATAATTTTTTAAAGAGAAACCGTTTGTATACAGCCCAGTCAAGATATGATGTTCCTTGCTTAATTGAAGGGCTTTAATGGTTACTTTAGCGTTAAAAAGAGGTTCTCCTCCTCCTGTAGTTACCAGATATTTAACACCTGCCTCTGCGAATCTATAGATTAATATAGGCACTATATCCTCTTGCATATGCCATCTTATATCTGTGGAGTTATTCGTTAACCATTCCCCGCAAGCAATTTTAGGTATTTTATAGGAACATTGCAGACATCTAAATGGACAGTTTAATGTAGGCACAAACTCTGCTGTAATGGGCAAAATCTCATCGAATTTACCCTCCACAATAAGTTTGGCTCTATTTATATCATGTGCAAATTCAGGAACAAAAGGCAGTGTAATCTTCTCGCCATTTTGTATAATTTTAGGAATCACAGAAGGTAAATTGGGATGGCAAGGAATCCAATGCAAAGAGAGTTTTTTAAGAAAACTTTTAGCTTCTTCCCTTTGTAACCGATCTGGCAATTTTTCATTAGAAGAAATCCACAATCTGATAGATTGTATATCCAATGTGGAAAATATCCTGATGATACTATTTTGCATATCAACAGGAATATTTTTTGTCGCTTCTATATCTTTGATCAGAATATAAACATCATAAATTTTGGGTTGATCCGGAAGTGGGACAAAAAGACATCCGAAACATCCGTTCCAGTTGAAGTATTTCATATATTTCATATTTTTCCTTTTAATCCCCAAAGTTCTTTATGCGCTCCGCCATAGCAAAGGGGAACGCTGTGGCCTCAAAACTACAAATATATGCTAAGGCTCAAATTATCTGACACACAAACGGTTCTTCGCCACTTTTGGTGAAGTGTTATGAGGTGCGTTATTCTCTCATTTCTGTATAGGCATACTTTTCCAACAACAGTATACACAGACAGATAATAAAACACTAATGACCAATGAACTCCCAATAAAAGATGAATAAGCCCACAACATTCCAGTAAAAAAATAAGAGTTTAATTCCTTGTTGGCTCTTTTTATCTTTGATAAAGCTTGAATTGGTCTTGGTTTTTCTGTCTCGAAAATTCTCCAGTAATCCCAAAAAGTAGAGACTGTCTCCTTATTTTCAAAATCTGCCCACTCTGGCACTCTAGGATAAATTTTTCCTATTTTTAAGGATTTTTCCAAATTATCTACCACTTCATTACTACAGCCGAATTCTTTATAAAAAACATTTCTTCCCTCAGAAGAAGAAGGAAGAGAGCCGTTTTTACAAAATTTTCCCAAAGCTTCGTCTCTGGTCAAAAAATAAAGTAATTGTGTTGATTCATCATTTGGATTGTTTCCCTTTTTTACAAGAGACAAGCTAGTACCTCCTAGAAAAGTTTTTCTAGTATTCTTTGGAGATTCAGAAATTTGAATGATTCCAAATTGTTCATGCCAAGGAATCCCCTTTTGCTCATTCTCTTTAAGGCGAGATAATATTCCAGGTCCTGTGATGATTATAGAATACTCTTGTTGTTTTGATTTATACCCTTTTTCTTTTATGCCAAGAAATAAATTTTCAGTTTGATACACATCGTCTATTTCAGAAACAATAAAAGGAGCTAACTGTACTAAAAAATCTGCTATTTCTGCTGCTTCTGTTGTAAGTTCAGCATTGTAAAATTGAAATCTTGAAAAACAGGCATGTTTTTGCGTCAAAATTTCGCCACCCCAACACAAATGAAAAAGTAAGTAGGTATGGATAGGAGCATTTTTTCGCTCTGCAGAAAACAAAAATGGTTTGCCTTTTTTGTATCGTTTACAGGCTTCTAGAACATCTTTCCATGAGGAGAAATCTTTTTCTGTAAAGTCCTTTTTTTTATATGCTATAAACCGCATATCTACAAACATAGGAATCGCAAAAAGTTTATTAGTATTTTCTAATTGCCCAGTCTCCACTATAGTTGGAAGAAAACGAGAACGTTCTTCTGATTGCATTTTGATTTCTTGTAAAAAATCAGCCGAAATGAAAGCAGGAATCCAAGTTGTGCCAAGTCTTACCACATCGGGGATTCTATCTTCAGCTTTTTTTTCAGTTTCTGCTCTTAGCTTATCCAGCCCTTGCTCCCATGTCAAAAAAGTTATTTTTACAAAAATACCTTTTTGCTTCAAAAAGTCTTCGAGAATATCATAAAGTGTCTTTTGAGCCAGTACTTGTTTTCCGAATTTCTCTTTATCATCAGGATACTCACTGTTATTAACAAGATATTCAGCGGAATAATTACAAAAAGGATACTTAGTGAGGAATTCCTGAACATCTTTTATAACCAGTGGTTTCTGAATCGGACCTTCATCAAGAAATGTCCATAGATACAAAAGTTTATAGACAGTAAGCGAGTTATTGCTCTTTAAAACGATGTATTTCCGATTGTTTGCATTGTCCTTTATCATCCATTCATCGTTGTTGCTTCCATTTTGGACTGTTATCTGGGAAGAAAGGAAATTATTGTTTTTCTGAAACTCATTACGTAAGTCTTTATTTATGGTTCCTCTTTCTAATACCTTTTGGAAGTTTATATCTACAGAAAATTTGTTAAACGAAAAAGAATTCTGACTAGGAGGAAATTTAGCAAAACTGGTTGTCTTTGTTATTATTAACAGGTTTTCAGGGAAAAAGTTAAAGAGAACCGAAAAAGAAAAAATAGAAAATAATAAACTGATCATTACTCCAATAATCCACCAGTATGAAGGAGATAAAACGTTTTCAATGCCTTTATTCATTTTCTCTATGCTCTCATAAGTCCTCTTTATCATTGCCTCAACAACAATATCTCTGATTTTGCTTGGAATCTTTTTTAAAGTAGTCTTAAATTTTTCAGAGTTTGTATCCTCCAGACCGTTTTCACTACACAGTAGAGCATATAAAGTAGCTCCTAAACTGTAAATGTCTGTGGTGTGTTCTACTTTTTGGCCTGATTTTTGTTCTGGCGAAGCATACAAAGGAGTAAATCCGGGGGTAGTTGTAGTTTGACTACTAAGTTTTTTGGCAAGCCCTAAATCCACAAGAAAAATATTATCCTCTTGAAGGATAATATTCTGAGGTTTTACATCTCTATGAATAATACCCTTGTGGTGTAAAGCTTGTAGAATTTTTGCTGCTGATTTTATTATTTTCAAACTTTTATAAGGGGAATCAGAACATTGCCCCGGCCTGAGATGTTGGCCTTCAATAAAATCCATCACATAATAACATTTATCTATATTCCAATTAATCAAATTAGGAATTCCTTGAATCCCCTTGGTTGATTGCAAAGTTTTTATTTCTTGGCAAAATTGTTTTTCAGTGTTGGTGCAAAATTTTATAGCTACCAATTGACCATTTTTACAAGCTTTCCATACGCTCCCCATCCCTCCAGTCCCAATCAACTCCGGTTTTTCGTACCCATCTTGTATTATAGTCTCTCTATCTTTTTCATTCAGTAATAGCAAAATAGAAGATGTTAAATTGTTAGGAACCTCAATATTTGTTGGAGATTGAGAGATATTATTATTTTCATTGTTCATTTTGTATCCTTTCAATCACTTCTTTTGCAGTAGGTCTTTGGTCTTTGCAAAATTTCAACATATCATTGCAAAGATTGGTAATCCATGATGGATAAGTACAATCTCCCCAGTTAGGTGTGGCATTTGTAGAAAACGATAAAGGAAAAGGGGTGTATCCTGTTAGCAATTTGAAAAGCAATACACCCAAGGAATAAATATCCATTTTCTCATCTCCGTATGCACTTCCATACATTATTGCTTCTGGAGCTATGTAGCCTTGGGTTCCTACACATCCTACTGTAATACGAGTCGAGTGGGATGTCTGATCTAATGCCAAACCAAGATCTATTAAAATAGCCTCTTTTTTTTGATTAATCATAATATTGGAAGGCTTGATATCTCTATGAATAATACCTATTATGTGTAAACTATGGAGAGCCTCTGCTACATTCCTAATAATTTCTAATACTTCATTTAATGTTTGGAAATCATTCCTCTCTTCTAATGAAGTGCCATCAATCCATTCCATTGCCAAAAAAGGAGCCGATGTATTTATTATTGGCGAAATCAAATTAGCAGTATTACTATCCCGATATTTTACAAGATGTAGAATATTACTGGTAATTTTTAAAATATTTATTTCTCTATAAAACCTTTTAATTCCTTCAGTGCCTATGAATTGTGGTAGAAGCAATTTTATAGCACAGCAATCATTCCATTGCAAATCTTTTGCTTTGTAGGTAATTCCAAACGTTCCTTTCCCTATGTTTTTCTCAAGTTTATATCTCACTGTCATTTTTTTTCCTTCCTTTCTTCCCAATCCCTATTTTATGTTCTTTGCATTTTCTTAAAAAAGCATCCCTACTAATTCCTAACAATTTTGCGATAGAAGAACGAGATTGATTCTCAAATAAAGAAAGAGCTTTTCTAATCGCTAAAGATTCCGTGTCTTTGAGAATTTTTTTTAAATTCCATTCATTTCCTTTAAGTTTAAGGAAAGCAGTAGGAGAGAAATACAAAATTTCTTTAGGAAGATGCTCTTTTAATATCTGAGAATTATCTTTCGCCATAATAACTGCTAATCGAATCGATCTTTCCAATTGTAATAAGTTTCCAGGCCATGAATAATCGTTTATTGCTTGCATAGCATCATGACTAATACAATCGATATTTTTAGAATATTTTTTTAAGAAAAATTTAGCTAAAGAAGGAATATCGCCCCGACGATCTTGAAGAGAGGAAATTTTAATAAAATATAGTTCAATTTTCTGGCATAACTCGTTGGATAAATTTTCCTGTGCACCAAAAATAAATCTAACATTATGCCTTGACGAATTTTTCTGAATATAGTCAAAAAATTGGGATAGAATTTTAGCAGAAACTTGATCTATTTGATCCAAGAAAACGATCCCTCCATCTGCCATAAAAATGGTGGAAGAAGTATCCAATAGTAAATTTTTACAAGATAATTCGCTTAGATACCCTACATTTTCTAAGATAAAAGGATAATTTTGTTGCGGACTTAATTTATGAATAACTCGTGCGATTAACTCTTTTTCAGTTCCTATGTCTCCTAAAATCAAGATATGATCTTTTAGGACAGCGATCTGTTTTATTTGTTGCGACACATTTTTTTCTACTATTTCATTAAATTCGTCTATTTCTTTACTTTCATCATATATGTTCATGAGTAAAGTACCCAGTATTTTACCTAACATTAATAAAGTGATTTCAGAGCGTTCTTTTTGATTTCCTGTAAGAAAATCAATTAACCCAAAATCGGGGTTTTGTAGATATAAAATGCCTACCATTTTTTTATATGAAGATAGCTCTATTGCAATTACTCCGGAAATATTGGATAAGCTAGACGAATCTGGGTAGTCATTTTGAGAGTTTTTGGTAATTACAATACCTTCTTTACGAATACTCTCTTCTATAGAATGACTAAAGAAATTTTGAGTATCATAAACTTTTGTACCTTCTTTTTTTTCAAATATTTTGCAGAAAATGTTGTCAGGCTTAATCATTAAGCCCAATACTTCTGCTTGAACTTCCTTTTGAAAAATCTCCAAAATTTGTTCTACAACTTCTCTTAAATTTAGATGATGGATCCGAGAAAATTTAAATAAAATAGAATATAAAAATCGCAAAGAATGTTCCCATCTATTTGTCTCCATAGATTTTGATCTCCTTTTTTAAAATATTTTTTACTCAAAATTACTGCTTATAACGCTTTTTGGAGAGCAGTCCGCGATATAGCTGTTAAAATATCTGACCTTTGATTCAGGTATGGGTCATAATCGGAATCTTATTAATCGGCCCCCATTATCTCATCCGAAGGGGCGCATCCAGAACTTCGGGGGGGGGTATAAAGCCACAGAGGTCACAGAGACCACAGAGAAGAAAAAGCTTGCATTGCAAGAAACGAAATTCTATTCCCATATGGTTTACAAATAGCCTTTATTTCCTCTGTGCCCTCGGTGTTCTCTGTGGCTAAATTTCTTTCCCCCATCCGAAGCATTAAAGGTTACATTTTACCACTTGTGTTTCAAAAAGTAACAAAAAAAAGGCATAAATTGCCTTTTAAAATCTGCAATTCGTAAAGTTATAATAACAAAAAAAAGGCATAAATTGCCTTTTAAAATCTGCAATTCGTAAAGTTAATGCTAAGGATTTCAAAGTTTTGTTACCAATTGCCTTATTTTCAAGTCTTTATAATAACAAAAAAAAAGGCAATTGGTACTAATTTTGCGAAGGGATAAGTATAACTTTTTTTATACATTTAAGGAGCTATAGCATGAAAAAATTATTCGTTCTTTTTGCAATTCTTTGTGCATTTGCCACAGCAGTAGTTGAGGCGCAAAGTGTGACAATCTCTTCACCCAATAGTGGATCCAACGCTGCTTATCGGCAGATAGTCTCCGGAACTGTCAACCCGAATTTGCAGGTCTGGGTCGTAGTACATCCGCTCGACACTAGCAACTATTGGGTACAGCCCAAAATTACCGTACAAAACAAAAAATGGGATGTTGTTGTTTATCTCGGCCGTCAAGGAAATGCCGATGTTGGCAAACTTTTTGAAATACGTGCCGTGGCAAGTCCCAAGGACCAACTTTGGGAAGGAAAAATTCTTTCTTCGTGGCCCACTGGGATTCTTTCCAATGTGGTGACAGTAAAACGAGGAAGCTAATCTTCAGGTTTTAAAAAAAGCCATCACCAAAAGTGATGGCTTTTTTTATGAAAGGCCTTGAATATGTTTTTTTTGAATGTGCAGTGTTCTTGCGGAAAATCGTTAAAAATACCCCCGAAGTATGCCGGAAAAATAGGCTTTTGCCCATGTGGGAAAAAAATTTCCTTGCCGTCTCGTGTCGAATTTGCCACCGAGGAAATGCCCATCTTTTCTGCCAATGAAGAAAAATCTAGCAATAACATTTTCATTTTGTTGCTGTCTATAGGAATTCCTTTGGCCATTCTGATTCTAACTCAAGTCCCACATCAAAATATTGCCAAATTCCAAGAAAAAGCGGAGGGAAAACATACAGAACATGCGAAAATTCAATCATTGCCGCCGGAAATAAATTATCCAGCGCAGCCCAAAGCTGAACAAAAGCCCCAAAAAAAAGAGATTCATGAACCGGATGTTTTACTTCCAGAACAGCCAAGGTTAGGAAAATCGGAGATTTCTTCTGTAAAAACGGAAGAAAAACCCTGCAGGCAGATCAAAGAAATTCAAGAACCTAAAATTCAGGAAAAAAAAGAGAAATTTCTGAAAGAAAAGAATCGATATCTACAAAGCTGGGAAAATACTAAAAAATGTATAGATGATCTTCTTCCAAAAAAACAAAAACGATGGGACGGATTTAGACAATTTGATGAAATTATTCATCGGCTGGCACCATTTCTAGGAGACATTCGATCAAATGCTACGGATCCTGACGCAATAATTTTTTTAGATATGTATAATAATGCCAGGCAAATGAGACAATTCGAAAACCTTTTTGAACAAGCAGTGGCAGTGTATGCTTTTAAAAAAAAGCCAATCTATATCTATTTGAAAGACTATAAAAAAGGACGTAATTGTCTTCAAGTGAAGATAATTCACTACGACAAAAAACAGGAAAATCTAATCGTAACCATGGACGGCTTCGGGTTATTGACGTTATCTCAATTTGAGATACCATTAGACCGGATTTGTCCTTTCCAGATAGGCCACATAGTGTCAAGTAATAATGCCCCAAATGGCGATATTTTCCTTTCTTTGGTAAATGGTGATGTTTTCCTCTCTCTGGCCTGTTTTTACTATAATACGGATAATTACGCCGCTTGCTATTACGCATATCAAAAAGCGTTAGAAAATGGAATTCCGGAAAATAAAGTCGAAAAATATAAAACGTGGGTTCAAAAAAAAGAAGAGAGAATAAAAGCGATAGAGGACAAAGAAAATCTGCTGCGCAAAGATAGAAAAATTAAAGGGATAAACAAAAAAGCCTGGAAAATACTAGATTCTCTAATTCAGGCGTTTAAAGAAAATAATGAAGTCACAGTCTTTGTGCAACTCGACACATTGAAAAGTCTTTACAAAGAAGACTCAGAAGAACTGAGATCGCTTAACAGCCAATTTGAAAAAAAAGAAGGTCTTTCCTTAGGTGATATTGCTGAAACAGTTTTTTTAAAATGCTTTGAATGTAAGGGTTCAGGTAAAAAAAACTGCGACAGATGCAACGGCAAAGGGGATTTATGTCACACAAAAAGGATTAAGACTGCTTCAAACAGACAGACTTCGCCTGAAAGATGTGCAAACTGCAATGGTATGGGAAGCACGGAATGTCAAGCTTGCTATAAAAAAAGAAATAATTTTAACTATTTACACATAACTTCTTTTTGCAAAAAACTGTCATCGGAGCCCGAAAAAAAATAAAATTTCATTAAATTGTCTCCAAACGAAAGAAGCTGTCAGTTATATCACCTAAGGTTGACCAGTACGCCTGATCACTGTATCCTGGTACGGATATGCCTAGCTACATGGTTTCCAAGGTTTTGTCCCTGCCTAGCCTGCCAATCAGGCAGGCTTACAACCATTCAGATCATTCATTCTCCCCGACTTTGGACAGGGCTTCCTTGAATTCGGCCAAAGTTTTCACATTGGCGGCGGTTTCCAGCAGAGACTCCAAATCTTCCAAAGCAACCACGGCATTGAGGTGGTCTTTCAGTTCAGGGGAAAGCTTGCCGAACCTGGATTGCAAAACTTTGGCAATGCTTTCCTTTACGCCTTTTTGTATGCCTTTTTGCAGCCCTTTTTGCTCTCCCAGGTCGAACATTTTTCTTGGCATAGTTTCCAGCATAGTATTTATCTCCTTACGGCTGTATTTTTCCAAATCCAAATTTTCTAGAATTTCGCCCGCTTTTTCCGGTAAATTCTGTTTGAGCTTGGGTTTGATCCATTCTATGATCGCCTTCCACAATTCTTCATTGGGTTCTTTGGCGATCATCTCCAAAGCCTCTTTTAAACTCGATTCCAATTCGTCGCTTTCATGCTCCAGTAGAAAAACTCCAGAGAGGGAATTGCCGATTTCTTTCAATTTTTCTATATCGTAGCGAGGGATGTCGATTAAATGATACCTCACATTGGGGATAAAATCACCGAACTTTTCCCCTTCTTCTACCAGACCCTTGAGCGATGTTTCCGCAGTCCATGGATTCGATCCGTTGTAAAGCACTATGGGCAGTACCGGCGGAAGGCGGAAACCTTTTTGTCTTCTCGATTTTTCATCGGTATTCTTGTAAACTTCGGTCCATATGTCCACCAGATAAAGTAGTACACGGAACGCCAAACTATAGTCTACGGTAGATTGTTGCTCGATCAAAACATAAAGAAAAATTTCCTTTTCTTTTTCTCCGAGCAGCGGGACTTTATAGAGAATATCGCTCTCCTCTTTTTCCAGACCCTTGAGTATGAATGTTTTGTCGATCCTCTGGCTTTTTCCGTAATCCAGGCGACTTTTCCAATCTCCTTCCACATAACCCTCGATCAATTGCTGAAAGATTTTGGTAAAGGAAAACAGGAGCTTGTAGCCTCGATCATGGATGTCGTGGGGCCATTTTTCTTCTTCTGTCATCAGGGACTCCATTTCTATCGGTCTTTGCCGATACCTATTTTATCCGATTTTTGCTTTCTTTCCCATCCGCATTTGGGGCAGTGGATAGGAGGTTGGGGGGAAAGAAGAGCATGACAATCATGACAAGATATCGCATTCTTTTCTCGATATTGTTTGCGTAGCTGTTTTGTCCATTTTCCGACGCAGACAAGCTCATATCCACTTTTTTCATAAGGACTGCCTATGCAGTTGCAATGCGTCAATCGATGCCCCTCAAATTTTCCATGATGATGCCATTTTTGGCAATGATCGCACCAAACGTGCAAAAATCCTTTCTCATCGGCATAAGCATTAACTTTTGGGGTTTCTATCATACTATTCCTTTTTATCGAATTTGATTTTACGTCCAAGTAGTGTCCAAGTAGTGTCCAAGTAAAAACAGTCTACTTGGACACCGCTACGCCTTTAAAATCAAGCGTTCTAGAAATCTGTCCAAGTTGTCCAAGTAAAACGTCTATTATTTAGTTTATATAGGATTTTTTTTCTTATTTTTTATATTTAAAATGAAATTTCTGGCGCGCTTAATATAAATAATAGGCAATCTACTTGGACAACTTGGACGCATACCCGCAATCCTAGATATACCAATGCTTACATCCGTCCAAGTAGAGCGTTTTTACTTGGACACTACTTGGACACTACTTGGACACAATTGTAACATAATATAAAATAATGGGATAGGAAAAGCGACTATATCCGTTTTAGACCTATTCCTTTATAAACCCAAGGTCGTTGGGCGCCTTCTTGACGGCGGGCCTTCCCGAATCCAAGCCTTTTCATTTCCTGCCCCAGCTTGTTATCGGCCAGTACCTCATAGCCCATATCTTTGCACCAATTTTCGTACTCTCTCCGGAAGTTTTTCGTGTCTATCCATCCTGATTGCTCGGATTGGCAGCATTCATTGATGAATTGCTGAAGAGGATTGCTCGCCTCCTTAAATTCGTCTAAAGTTACCAGCATTTCTTTGGATTCCGTCATTTTCCAGTTGTCGGCCATCAGTCTTTGCAGCCCTTTGTAAGCCCAGTTGAAAATGCCGGAAAGCTCCTGCCGGAGTTTATCTCTCAAAAATTCGTCCTGTTCTTCTTTAGAGAATATTTTCTTGAATTCCAGGATGTCGAAACGCCGGAAAAAGCCACGGCTTCTATCTTTGGTAGGGATGAAGTTGTTTGCGCTGAACAAAATTTTGGCAAAAGGCCGGAATTTAAACGGGTTCTTGAACTTTCGCTCTGCCGTAACAGGCTCGCCGCTTACGATTTTTTTGAACTCCTCGCTAAATATTTTGGTCGTCTGGATGTCTGTACAGATATTGGCCAATTTGCCTTGAAGCTCCGCCACTTTGAATTTTTCAAAAAGCTGGTGGACTTCCATGGTCGAAACATTGTTGAGCATGGCAGCCAATGTTTCCAGGAATACGCTCTTGCCGTTGTCTCCTTCGCCTTTGAGGAACAGGCATCTTTGTAAAGGGGTGATGGGTACCAGGCAATATCCTCCCCATTCCTGGATTCTCTGGTTGGTATCCACATCCAATTCCAGGGACTTCAAGAATTCATCCCATTTGGGACATTTCCGATCAGGATCGAATGGAAAATCGAATTGGATAGTCTGGTAATATTCCCTTTTATGCTCTCCGAATTGGAGAGTTTTGACATCCAAGACACCGTTTGTAAAATTGAGGAGCCAGGGATTTCTTTCAAACTCGAATTCCTTTGGCTGTAATGAAAGATTGCCTACCTGAAAAACGATGTCCTCCACCAGAAACTTTTTTGCCAGCTCCTTGCCTATCATATTTTGGATATCGGCTTTGATATGCCTTTCTTCCAGTTCTTTCCATACCCCCTTCTCATATCGCCAGAAGCTTTGGAAAGCGTAGATCAGATTCCCTTTTTGCTCCCGGAAATAGCAGTCCGCTACGATGCCGGGAATGACTTTAGGCTTCTCATCTTTATTCAGCTCAATCCATGCGGGATGATTTTTATCTCCTTCGTTTTTCTCCCGGTTCTTCTTGTACGCTTTTAGCAGGAGATCCTTGAATGTGGCAAAAGTTACTCCATACTTTTTTTTGAGTCCGAACTCATCCCAAATGGCGCTTGCGTCTTCCGTGCTGTAAAAATTGCTTACCATGGCATCCACGAGTTTATAGCAGTTGACGTGGGAAAGCAGATCGAAGACATTCTCCGTGGCCTTATCCAAAAGGGCGGTCAGTACCTTTTCTGCACTACATCCTTCTTTTTCTTCTTTCATCACAAGGTAATCATCGATTCCTTTAGCCTCATCGAAGGTGATCACCTTGACATTGGCTTTGTTTTTTCTCATCCATAGAAAATTGGCGACCATCTGATACTCGACATCCGGATTTTCTCGAAAGTCCGAATCGAAACAAAGATACACATCTCTTCCGGATAGCCTGAGTCCCTTCCATTCTGGACAGTCCCTCCACATGGTGATTCCCGGAATTCCGACCGCTACCGCCTTTTTTCTACCGTCAAGAATCCTTAGCTCCTGAGCGAGCTTGGCTGCCTTTTTCTCTCCTTCCGTAAGCAGAAGACCATATTTGGCCTTGGGAATCTTGTCCTTATCGCCGGAGAGAAAATAGAGATGAAATGCGCTGTCGCTCACTCCTTTTTTGGGCGACAGATACCTGGCATCCCCAATCTTGATGCGCAGCTTGACTCTCGCAAAGTCGGGACAAGGATAGGGAATTAGGTAGCCATCTGAAATCTGCAAAATACCCTGGTTATCTATATGTGAGAAGCCCAGCACATCCTTGAGACGCTCTGTTCCATGGACACCTTTCAGTTCTTCTATTCCCATCTCGACGATGGTTTCGTCCGAAAGGCCGCTTTTCTGGAGATCCTTTAAAATCCAAGCGGACAGATTCCTACCCCCTTTTTGTGAACTTATCATAAAATCCTCCAAAATCTTCTAGCATTCATGGGCATTTTGTGATACTCTTCTATCGCCCTGAATGTTAGAAGGGTTTGTTTGAAGCTGAGGAAGATTTCGCCGTCTCACCTCAGCTTCGTGCGTTTTATACCCTGATATTGCCTAAAGATTTTGCACTTTGTTTTCACACCTAATCCATTTGAAAGACCCCGCTATAGTTCTTTATCTTCCAGAAGAGTCCGCATTTTCTTGGGGGACAGATACAGGGCCAAGTTTCGGATGTCTCTCCTTTTCTCGCGGATCAGGACTTCCCATACTTTGTTGAGCTCTTCTTCGGTAAATTCGCCGGGAATCTCTTTTTTCTTCTCTTCCTTTGCCTTTTCTTCGATTTCTATTTCGATCTGTTTGCCCAGGTTCTCCAGGAGCTTTTTATACGTCATCGCCTTTTTGGTTTTGTTCGTTTCTTTGGCTATTTCGTAGAGATCATTGAGGGACACCTCTTTGGAGGTTTGTTCGATCGTCTTTATCCAATCCTCCGGTATCTTGGAAAGGACCGAGGTGTATCTGGACACGGAGGACTCCGATATTCCCAAATTCACGGCGATCTGGCGTTTTTTCATTCCGTCTTTAATGAGGTTGCTGAACGCCCTCGCTGTTTCCAGCACACCCAAATTCTCTCTTTGCAAATTCTCGATAAGCTGCAAAGACCTGATTTCAGATTCCGTGAGTTTCTCCTCATGCACGATGCACGGGATGCTTTCCATGCCGGTCATCTTGCAGGCTCTATATCTTCTCTCTCCGGTCAGTACGATATAATCTTTCTCTACAAGCCGGACATGGATGGGATTGAGAAGACCTTTGGATTTGATCGAGTCCGCCAGTTCTTCTATTTTGTCCTGGTCGAAGGACTCCCTCACCTGTTTCTCGTCAGGCTTGATTTTGTCGATAGAAATGCTCTGCACATGAATCTCGTCCGAATCGTATTGAGGCTTTTTTGTCAGGCTCTGGATAAAATCACTCATTTTTTTCTACCCTCCTCATGAATTCCTCTCCTAGTTCGATATAATCCTGCGCCCCTACGGATTTAGGCTTATATTCAAAAATGGTTTTGCCCAGACTGGATGCCTGAGCGATAGACGCACTTCGACGTATCCCTGGGAATACGTCGTTGGGATATGTAGTTACAAGGTATGACATGACATCTTTGGATACTTTGGTGTGATCCACAAAACACGGCAATATACCCAGCACATCCAGTGAATGGTTTTTGCCGCTCCTGATTTCTTTTATTTGCTCTGCGGCGGTGTCCAGGCCAAGAAGCCCCAACCCTCCCGGACAATCGACTGGAATGACGACCCTGTCGGAAAATGCCAGAGGAACGGATGTCCCGCTGTAGATCGCAGGGGAAAGATCGAGAAATATGAAATCATAGCATTTCTTCACTTCCCCAATGAGCTTCTTGAATTTTTTCTCGAAATCCTGGTCCACGATTTCATTGAATCTATAACTAATCGGGATAAAGTCGAGGCCCTTCTCATATTTATGGATCGCCTTTTCCAATGAAGTTTTCCCCGTCATAAAATCGTACAAAGATGCATGAAACTTTTTCCCGAATTTCGCACTCAGGTTATGGGTCGCTCCTGCCTGGCAATCCAAATCCACGATCAGGACACTCCTACTTTTTTGGGTGCCGATATAATAAGCCAGATTTACGCAGGATACCGTTTTCCCCACACCCCCTTTAACCGAGCTGAATGATACGATCAAAGATATTCCCTCCAAAATGGACTTTTGAAATAAATCTTGAATTATTTTACCCGATTTTTTTTGACATGTCTAGACAAAACATGCTCCAGGCTAAAACTTGCATCATGCAAGTTTTCTTATAAATATAACTAAAATATACAGTTATAAAAAAACACTCGATGAAAATTTTTGAAAAAAATTGGAAAATTCCTGATTCGATCCTGCAATGAAAGTGATGTCATCCTCATTTTGTCCTGCGTTCATCCTTGGGTAGTGCTGTATTCATCCTGAGCATTGGAGTAGAGAATCCTCTTTTTGTCCGATACATGGCTCTCTCAGACTATTCTTCCAAGTCGACTATCTTCTTGAGGTCTTTCATCAGCAGAAAAAGTGTATATTCATTTATGGGCGAAGCGGTAAAACCGAACCTTTGATAGAACGACTTGGCAGTGTCGTCTTTGGCGTGAACCAATATGGCTCTAAGACCTGCAATATCGGCAGCCTGTATGGTTCGGAGCAAAGCATCTTTCAGGAGCCCTTTGCCAAGACCAGTGCCTCTTTCTTTCAGGCTAACAGCCAGGCGTGCCAAGATCATGACGGGCACCGGATGATGGGCAAGTCCCTTGACAATGCGTGCGGGGGAATGCTCATGGGCAACGGACCCATAAGCCAGCGTATAATAACCGACGACTTCGTTTCCTCTGGTTGTCACATAAGTCCGTGCCGATCCGTTGTAGTGGTTTTGCAGCGCATACTTTTTCAAGTATTTGTTGAGTTCCCCGGCACCGCAGTCGAACGAATCGGTAATATGTTCCTGGTCGATAGGCATCGGTTTATTCAAAGGAATATTACCGCTCATCGAACACTCCCGGCTCAGTTAGCAGCTTTTTCAAAGCGGGGATGGTTCTTGTCGGTGCATCCAACGCCTGACAGAAATCTTTCCACTGTTTATCGGACAGAGGGAAGTTACTTTGTTCCGAGAGGACTTCACATGCAGCCTCATAAGCATTTTCTAAAATAAACTTGCTGGCCGCACTCCGTTTTATGGCTGCGGCTTTCTCGATCACCTTTTTTTCATGCAGATTCACTCTTAAGTTGAGCCTTGACTGCTTTGTAATTCTAGTCATCATAATTCTCCTTAATTGGAAGTCATCATAATATCTTAATAAAATGTACCTCCAATGTACATACATTTTTGGCGAATTTTCCTAAAAGATTGCATGTTCTATCAGGATGGCGAGAGACGATCCTAAATTACGGAACAATTCCAAACTCGATCATCCTTTCCTGGCAGCCTGATATTCCAGATACCCTTTTTCTCCCCGATATCTTGCATGATTGCCAGTGCTGCATGGCTGTCGTCAACTCGTGCTTCCACAAAATTGCCCCACCATCAACCTGGCTGCCGGGGTGATATTTTTTTCTATCTGGAGAGGAGAGGGGGAAAAAGTTTATTTCCGCATCGTTTCCCCCTCTCCTCTCCAGACCTCTGCTCTCCCCTTTTCTGCTCTATCCCATGCGGCCCAGCTGCCAGGCTCAAGCTGTCCGGCCTGTCCCAAGCCAGGCTGGGAGGCATGGCAGGCTTGCCCCGTTGTCAGCTTGGCTTGGTTTTACATGCCGAGTTTTCTGGTCGGCTTATCGTTCCCAGGTACGCAAAAACCCGCCATGCTTTTATTGGCAAAAGAAAGCTTGCGCCCTGGTCTTGCTAAACATGTTTTTTTTAAAGGGTTTTTGCTCTGGGAACGATGCCGTCGAAGGCAACTGGTTTTGCAAATTCTCCTGAGATCAAGCAACCCTAAGCCCAGAGTAACCCTAAAAACCTTCTTTCCTTGCATCTACTGTCCATTTCGCCTTTGTTTCTCCTGCGCCCTGGGGCGGCTCTGCCACGCTTTGCTTTGCATGGCCGTCTGGCCTGGCCTGCTCAAGCGGGCGGCTTTAAAGCCGCCCGCTTTGGGTTTTTGCTCGTTGAGCTTGCCTTGTCGTTAGCGGCGGCGGATGGTTTGGCATGTGGATTGCTCACTGTTCATTGGGTAAATTTTATAGAAAGGTTCAAGATATGGCCAAGACAATAGATCAAGCGGATCTCATTTTTGGGATCATAGAAGTGGCAAAATATTTGGGCATCACGAAAAAAACTGTCCATGTGATGATAAAAGAAGAGATTTTTCCTCAGCCTGCCATTTTACAAAACGTGGGAAAGCGTGTTATAAAGGTATGGAAAAAATCCGATCTGGATAAGTTCAAACCCAATCTCAGGCCAGCTCATAGGCCAAAAAGTGTTACTTAAAGTAACACTTAATATATATAAGTGTTACACTAGGTAACACTTAATTTAAGGGTATTATTTCCGCAATTTGTAAACTTTAAAATAAACCATAAGTATATATTTTACATGTATTTATAGTTTTAATAAGTGTTACTTATAAGTAACACTTATGGCACAAAAATTGCTCCTTATTTTATACAGTAATCAATTAAACACTTACTAAAATAAGGAGTTCATCATGTTATCAAATCAGAAAAATGAAAGCAACAATTTTTGGAAATCCACTTGGAAACATATAGCCCAAATGGAAGCGGAGATTCAGGAACATAAAGATTTTCTCAAGTTCATGCAAGAAGAAAGTGAGTACATGAAGGCGGAAGAAGTTTTGGCAAACCAGCTAAACGAACAGGAAACCATCAGAAAATAAGGAAGGAGGTAAGGGCATGGTGTTTCTCGACCCATGCCCGTCAAAACAAGATTATGGAACTAAAAATCAGCATTAGTGAACAAGTACTCTCCAACATCGTTACGGCTGTAGTCAAAACACTCACGCAGTCTACGCAAAGCGCTCCAAACGTAGCGCAACAGGAAGTCGAATCTTTGCACAGGCAAGTAGCGAGTTTGCAAAAGGAATTGGCACAGATGAAAGCCCAGGCAAAGCCGATAGCGCAAACCATCGAAACGCAGAAGCCTACGCAAAGCGTAGTACCGAGCCAGCCAAAGCCCAATGGCAATGGTAGTCATTCTAATCAGCCCGATGCCGAAAAGGCCGAAAGGTGGGTTAGGGAAAATCTGGAAAAATGGTTAGAAATGCCTTGCAGTTTTGCGAAAGCCCAAGGCCGCACTTGGAAAGAACTGTCGACAAACCAGGGGGCTAAAATTGTGGTGAAAGGCAAGGAAGCCGCTCCCAGGGCTTATCTGCACGCTTTGCAGTCATGGGAAACTTGCAATATGTGGGAGCGAATGAAAGCGAAGGTCGCTCTGGAGTTTGGCAAAAACGGCAGCAGTCAGTCAGAGAATTAGCAAAATAAGCCTGAGAGGCGGAGTTAAACCTCCGCCCTCATACAAAAGCTCAAGGAGCAGACATGCAAACGAAGAAACTACTCTACGCCGGCATCGGCAGCCGTGGAACGCCAAACAAAATTCTCAGCCAAATGCAAGCAATCGGAAAGAGCTTTGCCCAGGAAGGTTGGCTGCTGCGCTCAGGAAATTGCACAGGGGCGGACCAGGCTTTTGCCAAAGGCGCAAACTCCGTGGATACAAAAATAGTGGAAATTTACCTGCCATGGCCAGGCTACGAAGCGGCAAGTATCGCTTCCGGTAACAAGGTTTATGTGCCTATCCGCCAGGCTTACGAAGTAGCTATGAATCATCACCCTGCCTGGCATAAATGCAGCCGGGCTGTGCAATCTTTGCACGCCAGGAATGCGCAAATTATCCTGGGGGCCAAGCTTGATAAGCCGGTGGAATTGCTGATCTGCTGGACGCCTCACGGTAAGGCAATAGGCGGAACGGCCATGGGAATACATATTGCGCAGGCGTATGGGATCGAGGTAAGGAATTTGGCTGTGGAAATCTTGGACAAAAAAGAGAAACAAGCCGAGTTTTGCTGGTAAGGCAATGCGGGATCGTAATGAGGCGGTGAGTTCAAACCACCGCTTCATTACGATCCCTGTCAAAATAAATTCAAGGCGGGGATCGTGTCCAAATAAATTTGTCAGGTATGGAAAAAGCCCAAAATATACCCTCCCCATCTCCCTCTTCTCCCCCTTCCTTTTCCCTTTTGAAAAAGGGGTTTTCGCCAGGGCAAAAAAAAATCCCCCCCACAAAAATGGGGGATTTTTTTTTGCGAAGTAGACGTGTCTTCGGAGTTGGCAGAGCAACCATGTATAGCAGGCCATGAGGCGGCTCTCAGCAAAAAACAGGACAGGCGAGCGCAGCGAACGAACCGACCCTGTCGGCTGGACTGCTTTTTGCAAAGCTGCCTCATAGGACGGAAGTGGTTGCGGGTAGCGGAAAGAATGGCTGGCAATCTTGTGCCTACAGCTAAAGATAGGGAGAAACAAGAAGACTTGGAGCGAAAACCCTGTTTTTGGAAAGAGTGTGAGAAAACCTTTTTCAAAAAAGGTTTTCTCACACAGAAGCTACGGACAGGCCAGCAGCAAGCAAGGCGAATCGTGTCGATTTTACGTCGGTTTGCAACTTTGGCATTCTCTGGTAGTACCGACTTTGCTAAAGTTGCAAATAAATATTTACAAAAACTTTTGTCTCATGGCCTAGTTAGAACGCTACAGTCTTTGGTCTCCTTTCGGCAAGCACGGGTAATCCAAATTTTTTTTGCAAAAATAGGATTTTTGACTTCCGTTGAGCCTCGAAATTTGTTATAGGTGTTTCTGTGTTGGAAATTTTGACTGAGTATGGAAAAGATTCAATGTTCATAGGCTTTCGAGAGAAACAATGGGAAAAAAGCAAAAACAGTACCCGAAGATACAAAAGGTCAACCCGGAAGATTTGTCGTCGTTACTGGAGCGTGCGAAAAACAACACTCTAACGCCGGAAGACTGCGAGCTGATCGCGAATATGGCCGCGACAATCGAATTCATCATCGACAAGCTGAACAAGGATGATGTCAGGCTAAAACAGCTACTCAAGCAGATTCTCGGTATAAAGTCAGAAAAATCTTCGAAGGTACTGGAACAGATTCAAAGCAGACAGGGCAAAATCGAAGCAGAAGAACTGGTCGAGTGCTCTGCTGAAAATGGCGCCCAAGAACAGGATGTTGCGGGCAAAAAGCCTAAAGGGCATGGTCGAAACGGCGCGGAAAAATATACCGGAGCCGAACATGTACGGATTGAGCATTCAGAATTGAAATCGGGATATACCTGCCCTGAATGTTTGAAGGGAAAGGTTTACAACGAGAAAACCCCTGGGGTGTTCATCCATATAGAAGGCAAGCCGCCGATTCACGCAACGGTATACGAAACGGAA
>Ga0074195_1002250_pt1 | contig 22477 bp, 24 predicted proteins | sample EPASupsiteHSE623_FD_64525 | JGI IMG/M metagenome (GOLD analysis project Ga0074195, IMG submission 64525) | Bioremediated contaminated groundwater from EPA Superfund site, New Mexico - Sample HSE6-23 | ecosystem: Environmental > Aquatic > Deep subsurface > Groundwater > Contaminated ...
CTGGAATTGTTCTCGGTGCATTGCCAGTGAATATGCAGAATCAGGCGAGTAACAGTCAGCAGGCCGATATACCGGCTGCGATTGCACCTGTCGGTTCAGGGGAAATTGTCAATACCCGCCAGACAGCAGTAATCAATACCGGTAATGATACCGGTGGCGATGCAGCCAATGAAAAGGTAGTGGTACCTGGTTTTGTACAAACCGCACCGATGCCCGTAAACGTGCAGACATCAGCTGCTGCACAAGGCTTTCCTCCGGTAGCAAATGCTGCTGAAGCTAATCTGCAAGCTTTGCCTGCCCCGCAGGAAGTACCGGCTGCCAGTCAGTCCGTTCAGCCTGAACAGGCAGGAAATTCGACGAATGTATCTCCGCAGCAGGCAGCCATTTTGAATGATTTACTTCGTTCCGATAGGGGACAGGCTGCCGTCAATATTGGCAGTGATGAACTTGCGGTGCTTTCTGTAAAAGTAAATCCAATGGCCGCTCAGCCAAGTAGAGCGGCAATAACCGAAAGTAACCCGGTAAAAAAGAATGAGGACATAAAAAGTTCCACGGTGACTGAAACCATTGTTTTATCGCAAGACGACAGCCTTCAAAAGGCGAATGCTGCAGTTGCCGCAAAAGATACTGCAACGCCAGGTCAGGATGAGCAGCAGGATAAGCCGGCAGCTTCAAAGCAGACTGAACAGCAAGGCAGCTTTATACCCAGCGATTTTTCTGCCGATTATGCGAGAGTGGAGTCAGGTGGAAATAGGCAAGCCGTCGTTGTTGAACAAATTCAGCCTGCCGGTCTTTCCAAGACGGGTGAAGTTACGAACCCGGCAACTGGTCAGCAAAACAGTGGAATGTCTCAGGATACTCATAATATTGCCGGTCAAATTGTTGAACAAGCCAGGATGATTAACCGGGTTAATAACTCTGAGATGGTAGTGAAGTTAAGGCCTGAACACCTGGGCGAACTGACACTGAAAGTAACGGTTGAAAAAGGCGCTGTTAGTGCATCTTTTCAATCCAATAACCCGGAAGTACGATCCGTTATTGAGGCCTCTTTGACGCAACTAAGGCAAGAATTATCCAATCAGGGCTTAAAAGTGGAAAACGTTAGCGTCTATGCCGGTCTCAATCAGTTTTTTTCTAATGATCAGCAACAAACTGCTCAGCAACAGCAAATAAAATTTAAAAATCGCAGGCAAGATGAAAGCTTTATCGAAGCGGTTGAAGAGGCAGCCGTCTTACCGTCAGCTTCGGAGGCAGGTGTAGATTACCGAATTTAAAAAGAGGAGGCGCCATGATGAGCACAACGGCAATAAACGGTTATAGCCAGACGAACCAGACAAATACCACAGGCAAGGCTAACGACGCATTAGGCAAAAATGACTTTTTAAAAATGCTTGTTACCCAACTGCGTTACCAGGATCCGCTCAAACCAATGGAAGATAAAGAGTTTATCGCCCAGATGGCACAGTTTTCCAGCCTGGAACAAATGCAGAATATGAATACGGCAATGATAACAGCACAGGCGACGAACCTGATTGGCAAAGAAATATCTTGGCTCGATGACCAAGGTAATACAAAATCCGGTGTGGTCTCTGCAGTTACGACCTATGAAGGTGTGTCCAAGCTGATGGTCGGTGAAACTTCCGTAAGTCTGGATAAAGTTTTCAAAGTCGCCGCAAAGTCATAGGTACTTGAATATGGGAGACAATCGGATTTATTATCCTCAGACACCGCTGATACAATCACCGCAGACCAATAAAAGCTCAGTAATTAAGTCAGGAGTTTCGGCTGCAAGCTCAGGAAGATTATTCAGCGACATACTCGAAAAACAACTGAATGGTGAAATTAAATTTTCGCAGCATGCTTTGCAGCGCCTGCAAAGCCGTAACATTAAGCTTGACGAAGCTGCGCTGGACAAGCTGAATGGTGCTGTGGATAAAGCAGCTCAAAAAGGCGCTAAAGAGTCGCTGATCGTAATGAATAACTTAGCTCTGGTTGTTAGTGTGAAAAATCGGACGGTCATAACGGCAATGGATGAAGCCAGTATGAAAGAAAATGTATTTACGAATATTGACAGTGCGGTAATTGTGTAAAGGGCTGGACCTCTTGAGGAAGCCCAAACCGCTGATGGACTGATGCGGTAAAAATCAAATGAATTTATAGGAGGTCAGTTTATTATGATGCGTTCCCTTTATGCCGGTGTTTCCGGCCTGCGCAATCATCAAACCAGGATGGATGTTATCGGTAATAATATTGCTAACGTAAATACTGCCGGCTTTAAAGGCAGCCGTGTTACTTTTCAGGATGTCTTGAGCCAAACGGTGCAGGGAGCCTCAGCCGGCACCGGCACCAGAGGCGGTACTAATCCGATGCAGGTAGGCTTGGGTATGGGAGTAGCCAGTATTGATACGCTCTTTACAGATGGCAGCTTCCAGCCGACAGGCAAACCGACCGATCTTTCCATTCAGGGTTCCGGTTTCTTCATCCTTACTGATGGAACGAACCAAATGTACACGCGTGCGGGCAACTTTGATTTTGACAATGAAGGTAATTATCTGGTGCCGGGAACCGGCTATAAAGTTGCCGGCTGGGTTGCCGATGCATCGGGTGTTGTCAATGCCAACGGCCCTGTAACCGGTATTCAAATTCCGGTTGGCATAACGATGGCTGCCAAAGTGAGTACATTGACAACCAGCAAAGGCAATTTATCTGCCGACGCTCCGGTGGGCACCATTGTTCAGGCACCTACTGAATTATATGATTCCCTGGGCATTGCTCATAAGATGAATACAACCTATTATAAGGTCGACAATACGACCTGGTTGTCCAAAACAACTGTTGGAGATGCTTCTATCGCAGCAAATACCCAGTGGCAGCAACTTTCCTTTAATACAAATGGGTCTTTTAAAGAGGCCGTTACTCTTCTCCCTCCTAAGACGACAGCAACAACACTAAATATTCCAAGCTTGGCAATGGACAAAACTCCCAATGCAGTTAATACGGTTAACCAAACTGTTTTTGGTGCCGATGGAACTCCTCGTGCTATATCGATGACATTTACCACTAATGCTGCAGGTAATGGATGGAGTTATAAAATTTCCGAATCAGGTGTTAAGAATCCTACTGTAGTTGAAGGTACTATAGACTGGGATGGAACCAAATATGTTAGTACAAACCCCAGCGTTCCGTTCTCTAGTCCGATTACTGTAAAAGCAGGCGATACTAATTATAACTTTACTTTTACTCCGTCGCCACCAGGGACAGCCTTTAATGCTTCGATTGACAGTGTAACATACCGTTCTAATTCGATTACTGAAACAGCGTTAAAAGTGCCTGCATTTGAAATGAACAACGTTGACGGTTCGACAGTTACTACTCCTGGGACCAGAATCATTGATGCGGATGGAAACGTTTATAATATTTCAGTTGACTTTAAAGAAACCGGAACTGGTGCTACGGAGGGCAAAGCGTGGACGTATACTATTAATGGAACTGGAACCACACCAGCTCCTACTGGAGTGGTGGAGTGGGATACCGCAGCGAATCCTAATGCATACACTGGATTACCGATTTCTGTGTCAATCGGAAACACAACTTATAGTATAGCAGCGGATAGTGTCACACCTCCCAGTGCTACTCCTGCAGCAATGACCATTGTTTCGACACTTACGCAAGCTACTCTTGATAACTTCGATATAACTCCGGTAACCGGAGCGACTCCAATGTCAATCAAATCGGATTTAGGTGCGATTACCTCTTATGCCGGTGAATCTACAGTGCAACTGGCAAAGGATGGCTACGGTGCCGGTACGCTTAACTCTAAATACATTGATACGACCGGTGTTATTGTAGGAACTTTTACGAATGGACAAACCAAAGTACTTGGTCAAGTCGCATTGGCTACCTTTAATAATCCTTCCGGATTAAATAAGGTTGGTGATAATCTTTTTACTAAGTCTGTTAATTCGGGCGATGCAGAAATTGGTTCTTCCGGCTCCGGCGGCAGAGGGACGTTTAACCCTGGCAGTCTGGAAATGTCGAATGTTGATCTGGCCCAGGAATTCAGCAATATGATTATTACCCAGCGTGGCTTCCAGGCCAATTCCAAGATCATTACAACAACAGACCAAATGCTGGAAGAATTAGCTAACCTCAAACGTTAATTTTAATAAGGAAAAGGGGGAGCAGCATCCCCCTTAATCCGATTTTATGGAGGCTGCATAATGATTAAGTTGACTCGTCTTAAAAGTCCTGACGAATTCGTTTTAAATGCCGAATTGATTGAAACAATTGACGAAACTCCTGATACGGTAATAACTTTAACAAGTGGTAGAAAAATTATTGTTGAAGAATCGATGGATGATGTCGTTCGCAGAATTATGGAGTACCGCCGCGCTTTAAATCGGAATTTCCGCTGATAATCTTATTTTATGTTAAATAAATAACCAAAAAAAAGAGGATTATCCGCTTTTAGCGAGAACGTACTGGAAACGAATTTCGCAAAATAGATGCTGTAGATGATCTAATACAAAGGATGCGAGGTGTGAAAAGTGCCGGAAGGAGAAAAAAAGTTTCCCCTGATGCTGGTTATCAGCTTGGTGGTGGTTGGTTTACTGCTTGCTGGTGGAATCTCTTATTTCATTGCAACGAAAATTGTTGCCGATAAAGGAGATAAAAAGGTAACCCGTGAACCAGGTGTGTTTATGAAGCTCGGTGATGCCAAAGATGGCTTGGTGCTTAATATCGGCGGTGTAAATAGCGGCAGATACTTGAAAATAGGACTGATTGCCGAGTTGAAACCAGTCCAAAAGCAAGCTGCTAAAGAGGGCAAGATGCCATCTGCTGAGGAAATTAAAATATTAGATACCGCTGTTCGTGTTTTGCGTTCACAAAAAATTGAGGATTTTGAACCAGGCAAGCAAGAAGCTTTAAAAGAAACAATTAAGAGTAAAATCAATGAAGCATTAGGACAGGAGCTTGTCTACGAAATCTATATTACCAACTTTGTTTTACAATAATAAAACGTAAATAAAACGTAGCTTCATTGTCATAAAATCAGTTATAATAAAATAGCAGCACGAAAGGGGGCGGAAGTTTGGCAGGACCAGAAGTTTTATCACAGGCTGAAATTGATGATTTGTTATCTGCGCTGTCTACAGGCGTAGTTTCGGCTGAAGAAATCAGAAGCGAACAAAAACAGAAAAAAATTAAAATTTATGATTTCAAACGTCCTGATAAATTTTCCAAAGACCAAATTCGTACCCTTTATATGCTTCATGAAAATTTTGCTAGATTGTTGAATACTTATCTTTCGGCACATCTTCGCACATTGATACACATCAATGTTGCATCAGTTGACCAGTTGACATATGAAGAATTTATTCGTTCATTGCCTAATCCCAGCGTAATTAATGTATTTCAAATGAGGCCATTAAAGGGAAATGCGATTTTGGAAATAAACCCGAACATTGTGTTTTCCATTATTGACAGGCTTTTTGGCGGACCCGGTTTGCCGCCTGCTAAGCCTCGGCCTTTAACTGATATTGAAGAAGCAATTATTCGCAGGGTCATCAACAAAGCCCTGGAGTCTCTTCAGGAAGCATGGAAGCAGGTTGTGGCAATTGAGCCGCGGGCCGATGTCATTGAAACAAATCCTCAATTTACACAAATTGTGCCTCCTAATGATATGGTCGTTATCATTACACTGCAAGCAAAGATCGGCCAGGCCGAAGGCTTGATCAATATCTGTATTCCTTATTTGGTCTTAGAACCAATTATGTCGAAGCTTACGACAACTTTTTGGGTTGCTTCCTCAATTGCCAAGCAGTCTTCTCAGGAGAATGTTGCCGCTTTGCAGCGGAAGCTGGAAAGAGCTCCTATTCCGGTTATTGTTGAGATGGGGCGGGTAACAGTTACCGTGCAGGAACTACTGGAATTAGCAGTTGGTGATGTTATGCAGTTAGAGACTAAGGTAGAGGATGAGCTGAACATTATTATTGGCAGCAAAGAAAAATTTAAATGCAAGCCGGGGCTTGCAGGACATAAACTGGCAATTCAAATTACCGAAGTATTACCAGGAGGAGATGAAAACGATGAATGACGGATTTCTCTCACAGGAAGAAATAGATGCATTGCTGCGAGGAGATCAACTTACATCTCCTGCTCAACCGGACTTGTCCGATATGGAAAAAGACGCGCTTGGTGAAATCGGCAATATTTCGATGGGAAGTGCGGCTACTACCCTGTCCATACTACTTGGAAGACGGGTATCGATAACTACTCCCCGAGTTTCCATATCTAGTTTAAGTGCGATTCAGCAACAATACCCAATTCCGTATTTAGTTATCGAAGTTGGGTATACACAGGGAATTGTTGGAACTAATTTACTGGCTATGCGGGAACAGGATGCACTGATTATTGCCGACTTAATGATGGGTGGTGATGGAGCTAATCCACCTACTGAATTAAACGAATTATATATGAGTGCAGTTGGCGAAGCGATGAATCAAATGATGGGGTCAACGGCTACTTCGATGTCGACCGTCTTCAAGAAAAAAATTGATATTGCTCCACCGAAAGTAAATGTCATTGATTTTGCTGTTGATCCCTCTATTACTGGTACGATTCCTGCGGAAGAGCCGATTGTCCGCGTCTCATTCCGGATGGAAGTAGAAGATTTGATTGATAGTGAAATTATGCAGATTGTTTCTGTAAATGTTGCGAAAGAAATGGTAGAAAGCTTAATGAATGCTGTTCAACCTGCTGCCTCACAAACGGCTGCAGCTGCACCGGCAGTAAGGCCTGCGGCTGTTCAACCGCCGCAACAGAGAGAGCCGGTTCCGGCTTATAGTCAGCCTCAGGCTGCAGCGAAGCCGCAGGCACAGCCTAATGTGCCCGTTCAGCCAGTGCAATTTGCTCCGTTGAAACCAGCGGGACTGCCTGTTATTGATCCTAATATTTCTTTAATCATGGATGTTCCTTTGCAAGTCACGGTAGAGTTAGGGCGGACGCGAAAGTTAATCCGCGAAATTTTGGAATTATCACCGGGATCGGTAGTTGAACTGGATAAATTAGCTGGAGAACCGGTAGATATCCTGGTTAACGGTAAACTAATTGCCAAGGGTGAAGTGGTTGTTATTGATGAGAATTTTGGTGTCCGGGTAACTGATATCGTGAGTCCCATAGAACGAGCAAGTAATCTTCAATAAAAATAGAAGTTAAATTAGCTGACAGGAGAGATTAATTAATGGCAATTCGAGTTTTGGTTGTGGATGATGCTGCTTTTATGAGAATGATGATTAAGGATATTTTGAGTAAAAATGGCTATGAAATAATTGGTGAAGCAGAGAATGGTTTAAAGGCGATAGAAAAATTCCAAGAGCTTCGTCCTGATCTGACGACTATGGATATTACAATGCCTGAATTAGATGGCATCAGCGCTGTAAAAGAAATAAAAAAAATGGATCCTTCCGCCAAAGTTATTATGTGTAGCGCGATGGGGCAACAAGCGATGGTTATTGAAGCAATTCAGTCAGGTGCCCGTGACTTTATCGTAAAGCCGTTCCAGCCTGACCGGGTTTTGGAAGCGGTTCGTAAAGCTGTTGGCTAAGATGTTTAGAGTTAGGCCTGTTGGATTTTTCCTGTTGTTGGTGCTGTTGTTTATTACGGTGGCAGGAGGGCAGGTTTATGCCCAGGAAAAGGAGTCCGGTTATCTTAAATATCAAGACCCTGCACCGCCCGCTACTTCCATACTGTCAACAATTGCTTATATTTTTACGCTGTTGTTAGCTTTTTCCGTTGTAATCGGCCTTGCTTATTTTACCTCCCGGGCTTTAGGGCAAAAGCTGGGACAAGGAACTGCCAGCAACAGCAGGGTTTTAACCACTGTACCACTAGGTACAAATAGAACGTTACAAATAGTTGAAATTGCCGGTAAAGTTCTCCTGCTCGGAGTAACAGACCATAGTATTACGCTGTTGCAGGAAATAACGGATCAAGAAGAAATTACGAAGCTCCGTGATATACCTGGCAGTTCTGCCGGTTCTTCTTTCGACCAGGTCTTTCAGCGACAGTTGGCATCTTTGCAAGTAATGTCTCACAGATTTCCTGCAGCTTTCGGTTCTAAGCGGCGGCACGAATCTGAACAAGAACAAGAGAAGAGGTAGTGGCAGTGAAGAGGCTGTTGTTCATACTAATTGCCGGCAGTTTTTTTTTCATACTGCCAGGCTTTGCTGAAGCAGCGCCTTTAATACCAATACCTAATTTGAATATTGGTGTTGAAGCCGCAAAAAATCCGCAAGATGTTGCGCTAAGTTTGCAAATCTTATTTACGCTGACCATTTTATCGTTGGCACCGTCGATATTAATTATGATGACTTCTTTTACGAGAATTATTGTTGTTTTGTCTTTTTTGCGCAGTGCCCTGGGCACGCAGCAGATGCCTCCTAATCAAGTCTTGATTGGTCTGGCTTTGTTTTTAACCTTTTATACGATGTCTCCTTATTGGGAGGTAGTCAATACAACAGCGCTTCAGCCTTATATGGCGAATACAATTACACAGGATGCCGCCATGACGGAAGCGATGAAGCCCATACGTGAATTCATGCTGAAGCAAACCCGTGAAAATGATCTGGCACTGTTTGTTAATCTTTCCGAAATGGCAAGGCCGAACTCGCCGGAAGATATTCCGACGACAACGATTATTCCCGCATTTATGATTAGTGAGTTAAAAACAGCTTTTCAAATCGGATTTTTAATTTATATTCCCTTTATCGTTATCGACATGATTGTGGCAAGCACTTTGATGTCGATGGGGATGATGATGGTACCTCCTGTTATGATTTCCCTGCCTTTTAAAATATTGCTGTTTGTTTTAGTTGATGGCTGGAATTTGCTTATTCGGTCACTTGTTACAAGCTTTAGTTAGAGGAGGTCCGTTATGGCCGCTGATTTGGTGCTGCAAGTTGGACGGGACGCTCTGTATATGGTAATGCTGGTGTCAGCTCCGATGCTGGGGTTTGGGCTGCTGGTCGGTGTTTTGGTCAGCGTTTTTCAGGCAACAACCCAAATTCAGGAACAAACATTAAGCTTTGTTCCTAAAATTATTGCGGTATTTGTAGCTATTTTAATTTTTGGGCCATGGATGCTCAGTCTGATGGTAGATTATACGCGCAATATTTTCGTTAATTTACCACAACTGATCCGTTAGACAGGTGGGCTACGAGTGGATATATATCAGCTTTTATCTGATCAATTCGGTTTCTTTCTTTTAGTTTTTACGCGGGTCAGTGGTATTTTTACGACGGCTCCTATTTTTGGCAGCCGTAATTTGCCTGTTTATGTAAAATCCGGCATATCTCTGCTTATTGCTTATATGGTAATGCCTCTGATTTATTCACCGACAGCAGTTATTCCGGATCAATTGCTGCGGTATGTTTTAGTCGTAGCCAGTGAATTTCTGCTTGGGCTTATACTCGGCTGGGTATGCTCTTTAATCTTTTCTGCCGTGCAAACCGCCGGACTGTTGCTGGATATGCAAATTGGCCTTGGGATTGTCAATGTTCTTGATCCGCAGTTTGGTCAGCAGATTCCCTTAGTCGGCAATTTTAAATATATTCTTGCTTTGTTAACTTTTTTGGCAACGAACGGGCATCATATTTTTTTAGCCGCTTTATTCAATAGCTTTAAGCTTGTGCCGGTAGCAGGAGTCACATTTCAGGTTTCCCTGAGTGAATTAATTAGTGATATGGTATTCGCAGTATTTATTACTGCACTAAAAATTAGTTTGCCTGTATTAGTAGCAATTCTGCTAACTGATGTTGCTTTGGGCATACTTGCCAAGACAATGCCGCAAATGAATATTTTTGTCGTAGGTATACCAGTAAAGATATTGGTTGGTTTATTTATATTAGCCTTGGCATTGCCGTTTTATATTGCCTTTCTGGAGGTTGGATTTAATGCCATGTACAAAGATATATACCGGATACTCGGCAACTTCCAGTGAGACTGAAGAGCAAAAAACGGTAAGTTTTGATTTGCAGTTGTTCAGCCAGGAAAAAACGGAAGAGGCAACGCCTAAACGTAAAAGTGATGCAAGGAATAAGGGACAAGTTGCAAAAAGTGTTGAAATTAATTCTGCTTTTGTAATTTTAGCGGCCTTTTGGGCATTAAAAGTCATTAGCCCATTTATTTATCTTGAATTATCCAATTATATGCGCTTAATATATTCTACGCTTTTCAGAAGTGATTTTACCATAATTGAAGCGCATATTTTGTATATAAATTTCGCCATTGTTTTTTTAAAAGCAGCTTTACCGGTTATGATAGTGATATTAATTATATCTGTTATTGCTAATATGATTCAGGTTGGTTTTTATTTTACACTGGAACCTATTATGCCTAAACTTGAAAAATTGAATCCGCTAACAGGCTTTCAACGGCTATTTTCTAAACGCTCCTTGGTAGAGCTGGTCAAGTCTTTCATTAAAATTATTATAGTCGGTTATTTTATTTATCAGTTCATCTTAAAAGAAACAGTACAGCTGCTAAAGCTGATTAACCTGGAATTAATTGCAGCCTTACAGTTGGCCGGTGCTTTAATCCTTGAACTGGCATTTCAGATTGGTGCGGTAATTTTAGTTCTGGCAGTAATCGATTATTTCTATCAGTGGTGGGAGCATAATGAAAGCTTAAAGATGTCGAAGCAGGAGGTCAAGGAAGAGTTTAAACAATCAGAAGGAAACCCCCAGATCAAAGGGAAAATTAAGGAACGCCAGCGAGCGATGGCAACGCAGCGTATGATGCAGGAAATTCCTAAAGCCAGTGTAGTCGTAACGAATCCTACACACTATGCGGTTGCTCTTAAATACGAAAAAGACATGGCTGCGCCGGTGGTAGTGGCTAAAGGACAGGACTTTTTGGCCCAGCGCATCAAAGAAGCCGCCAAAGAGCATGGTGTTGCAATTGTGGAGAATAAACCGCTGGCTCGCTCCCTATACAGTGCCACAGATATTGGTGAAGCTGTACCGCCTGAGTTATACCAAGCTATTGCAGAAGTATTGGCGTACGTCTATCGCTTGAAAAAACGGTTGTCCTAAATAGAAGGAGAGAATGATTATGGCTACTCGTACACCCGCGTTTAGCAGCTTGATGAAGTATAGTGATATATTAGTAGCCGTTGCCATCATTACAATTGTGGTAATGATGATTATTCCATTACCTACATTTTTGTTGGATATTTTTCTTTCGTTTAATATAACATTTTCGCTGATTATTGTGATGGTGGCAATTTATAATGCAGAGCCACTGGATTTTTCCGTTTTTCCTTCACTATTATTGGTTACAACGTTATTCAGACTGGCGCTGAATGTCTCATCAACCCGCTTGATTTTGCTGGAAGGCTATGCCGGAGAGGTAATTATGGCCTTTGGAAATTTCGTTGTTGGCGGTAATGCCGTGGTTGGCTTTATCGTCTTTGTTATTTTGATTATCATTCAATTTATTGTTATTACCAAAGGGGCAGAGCGGGTAGCCGAGGTTGCCGCACGCTTTACCTTAGATGCTATGCCTGGTAAGCAAATGAGTATTGACGCTGATTTGAATGCCGGATTAATATCGGATTCAGAAGCACGGCAAAGGCGGAAAAAAATTCAGCGGGAAGCCGATTTTTATGGGGCAATGGATGGTGCCAGTAAATTTGTCAAAGGGGATGCAATAGCGGCCATCATTATTATTATCATTAACATTGTCGGCGGCTTTGTTATTGGCATCGTACAGCGCAATATGGAACTGACGCAAGCGTTGCAGGCCTATACATTGCTGACGGTCGGCGAAGGACTTGTCAATCAGATTCCTGCACTGTTAATTTCTACTGCCACCGGCTTAATGGTAACCCGGGCTGCCTCTGACTCGAATTTGGGTCACGATATAACTGCGCAGATTCTGACTAACCCACGCATGTTCTTTATTGCAGGGGGAGTGTTACTTTTACTGGGATTAGTACCGGGGCTGCCTGGATTTCCTTTCTTTATGCTTGGTTTGGCCGGTATTGGCATCGGTTATATATTAAAAAGAACGGCCCAAAGTCAGGCGGATGAACAGGTTAATCAGATGGAACAAAAGGAAATGGAAGAAGTACGCAAGCCGGAAAATATTGTTGCACTTCTGCAAGTGGACCCTATGGAACTGGAAATTGGTTATAGTTTAATTCCGATTGTTGATGTGAGCCAGGGCGGAGATTTACTTGACCGGGTTGTTATGATCAGGCGCCAGTGTGCTTTAGAGTTAGGTCTGATTGTACCAACTATTCGTATACGGGATAATATTCAGTTAAAACCCAATGTATATATTATCAAATTAAGAGGGGTAGAGATTGCCAAAGGTGAATTGATGCTTGATCACTATATGGCTATGAATCCCGGTACTGTATTTGATGAAATTCAGGGTATTGCAACGATGGAGCCTGCTTTTGGATTGCCGGCTTTATGGATACAGGAAGGTGTGCGTGAGCAGGCAGAGCTAAGCGGCTATACGGTTGTAGACCCCGTATCTGTTCTTGCTACGCATTTGACGGAAGTCATTAAATCTCATGCCGATGAAATTCTTGGGCGGCAAGAAGTTCAGACCTTAGTGGATGCCGTTAAGCAAAGTAATCCTGCCGTTGTTGAGGAAGTGGTACCAGCCTTGCTGTCGCTTGGCGATATTCAGAAAGTGTTGTCTAACCTGCTGCGTGAACGAGTATCGATTCGGGATATGGTGACGATTATGGAAACGCTGGGAGACTATGCTTCCTTAACAAAGGATACAGAGCTGTTAACAGAGTATGTACGGCATGCTTTGGCCCGTCAGATTTCGCGGCAGCATGTCCAAAACAACACGATTATCTGTCTTACGGTAGATCCGCAGCTGGAAAATACCATTCACGGTGCCGTACAGCGCACAGAGCAAGGCTCCTATGTGGCTCTTGAGCCGCAGGTTATGCAGGCTATTGTTGCCAGCCTCACGAATGAATTGCCAAAGCTGACCAATTTGGGATATCAGCCGTTAGTGTTAACCAGTCCGGCAGTAAGGATGCATTTTCGTAAACTAACGGAGCGGGTTGCGCCTAATCTTACTGTACTTTCCTATGCTGAAATCGAACCTAAAATTGAAGTGCAGGCATTAGGGATGGTGAAGTTATAGTATGAAAGTTAAGTATTTTACAGCACCGACTATGCAGGAAGCCGTTGCTCAGGTCAAGAGCGATTTAGGCAGGGATGCTGTAATCATGCACACCCGGCGTTTTAAAAAAGGCGGCATCTGCGGTTTTTTTGCCAAAGAAATGGTCGAAGTCATGGCTGCAGTGGAAAAGCCGGTGCCGGTGGCTGTCGAAAAACCTGTTCCAGTACCGCAACGAATAAGCAAAGAGGAAGAAACGAAAGCGGCGGTTGTCCAGCTTGAACTTGCCAATATGCGTAAACTGCTGGAACAGGTGCTGGCAAAAATGCCGCAATCGGAAAAGCAAATATCGCCTATGCTGGAGCTATTGATAAAAAATGATGTTGATGCTGAAATTGCTGGCAACCTGATCCGCGGGCTGCCTGATGAAGCTTCTATTATTGGCAGTGATCAGAATATCACCCGCAAATTACTGCTTGACCGTATTACGAATTACCTGCAAAGAATTGAGGGGATTACGATACCGGCATCAGGCTGTAAAACGGTTGCGCTTATCGGTCCTACCGGAGTCGGCAAGACAACGACAATAGCGAAACTGGCAGCGAATTTTGCCATAAAAGAGGGGCAGCGGGTAGCCCTGATTACCGCTGATACTTATCGTATTGCTGCGGTTGAGCAATTAAAGACGTATAGTGATATCATTGGAGTACCCATTGAGATTGTCTATTCTCCTGATGAACTAAAAGCTGCTTTGTACCGGCATCGCGATAAAAATCTCGTTCTAATTGATACTGCCGGGAGAAGTCCCAAAAGCCAGTATCAATTAGCGGAATTACAGTCATTATTGGCAGTTGATCCCTATATAGAGACTCATCTAGTGTTAAGTGCAACGACCAAACACAGCGACTTGCTGGAAATTGTAAATAAATTCAGTGTCTGCTCGCCGCAGAAATTTTTGCTCACAAAAGTTGACGAAGCCGGCTATTTAGGGACAGTGTTGAATCTTTTTTATCAATTTCCCACTGCTTTGTCCTATGTAACTACAGGTCAAAATGTTCCCGATGATATTGAACTGGCAAATGCGCATAAACTGGCAAATTTGATTCTGAGGGATTAACGATGCACGATCAAGCAGAGAAATTGAGACAAATGGTGCAAAGCACGCAAAATCAACCGAAAAGTGCAATCATTAAGCAGCAAGCTGAATCGAGGGCCCGGGTTATCACGGTAACAAGCGGTAAAGGCGGCGTTGGTAAAACGAACTTTACGGTTAATCTTGCGTTGGCTTTGGCTTCGTTAGGGCAGAAAGTACTTGTCATTGACGCTGATTTGGGGATGGCTAATGTAGATGTTGTTTTAGGCGCCTCGCCGAGATACAGTGTGCTGCATTTGCTGCAGGATGGCGTTGGGATTGAAGATGTTATTGCTGATGGTCCGCAAGGCATAAAATTCATGTCCGGCGGATCGGGTATTTATCATCTGGCGAATTTGAATCAAATACAGCTTCAGCATATTATCAGTCAAGTTACGCAATGTGACAAATGGGCGGATATTATTCTTATTGACACTGGAGCGGGCTTGAGCCGCAATGTTTTAAATTTTGTTATAGCGGCTGATGAAGTGATTATTGTTACGACACCGGAACCCACTGCCATTACGGATGCATATGCGATGATGAAGGCTTATGCCGGGCATGCCGGCACTGCACCTTTGCGGTTGGTTGTAAATCGCGTAGTAGAAATCGATGAGGGACAGATGGTTGTTGATAAATTAATCAAGGTTTCCTTACGTTTTTTAGGAGTACCGATCACCAGCCTTGGATTCATTTATGAAGACCGCAATATGATCAAAGCAGTCAAAAACCAGACCCCTGTTTTGATACAATTTCCTAATACGATCTGTACCCGTTGCATAGAGCACATTGCTCAGCGGCTGATATATGGAGAAAATATACCGCAATCTAAGGGAATTAGAGGATTTTTTAACAAGTTCTTAGAAATGATGTGGTGATACTGAATCGCTGAGGGGGGACGGGACTATCATTTCCCATACTATTTTTAAAGTTAATCAACGATTAAAAATAAAACTGAATTCGGATGAACAATTTGGCAGCCGGATTGAAGAGATTGCCGGCGATGAAATAGTAATTGCCATGCCTATGCGCAAGGGTTATCCGGTGATGCTTGCTCAGGGACAGTCTTTTACAGGGCAATTAATTATAGATGGAGTTGTTTATCAGTTTAACTCGAAACTGCTTCGCAAAACCATTCATCCAATTCCTACATGGGTCGTTTCTTTGCCTCAGGAATTAAAAAAAGTTCAGCTCCGGTCATTTGTGCGGGCATCTGCAATGGTTCCGGTACAATTTAAGCTGCTTGTTCAGGATGAAGCGGAAACTGATTCCCCGGTCTTTAGTGTACAGACAAAAGATATCAGTGGTGGAGGACTTCAGATTGTTGTGCGCCAAACCTTTGATATAGGGGCCAAAGGACAGCTTATTATCGATATTCCCGGCGGTGATAGTGTTGTGGCGATAGGGGAAGTTGTGCGCGTCGAGCAGCCGCAGGGAGATAATCCGATATTTTGGATTGGCATTAAATTTATTGAAATACAGGAAAGAGACCGCAGCAAATTGATTAAATATATATTCAAAAAACAACTGGAACAGCGTCAAAAAGGGGTTTAGTTTAGGATGGTGAAACAATGACATGATTAATGTGCTGATTGTTGACGATTCTGCCTTTATGCGTAAGCTGTTGTCTGATCTGTTTGCCGCCGACCCGGATTTTACAGTTGTCGACACGGCGCGTAATGGAAAGGATGCATTAGATAAAATCAAGCGGCTTAAGCCGGATTTAGTTACACTCGATGTTGAAATGCCGGTTATGGATGGCATTACAGCCTTAGAACAAATTATGAAAGAAGTCCCTACCCCGGTATTGATGATCAGCAGCTTAACCCGTGCCGGAGCGGAGGCTACCATGCAGGCCTTGGCTTTAGGGGCAGTCGATTTTGTGGCAAAAACGGCAGGATCTATTTCCAGCATCAATGAGATACGCAGTGAAATTATCGAAAAATCCCGGTCTGCCGTTAAGGCTAATGTTGCTCAGCTCGTAAAACCTAAGACGAAGGCTGCTTTGTTACCGGCTTTTCCTGTGGCTGGGCAAACGGGAGCGGCAGGCGTTCAGGATGAACAAATTATTGCGATTGGAACGTCTACAGGCGGTCCACGGGCATTACAGGAAGTGCTTGTGCGTTTACCCGGCAATTTGCCTTGTGGAGTGGTAATTGTTCAGCACATGCCGCCGGGGTTTACCAAATCTTTGTCGGAGCGCCTGAATTCACTATCGTCTTTGACTGTTAAAGAAGCAGAGCATAATGATGTCATTCGCCCTGGAATGGTTTTTATTGCACCAGGTGACTATCATATGCTGTTGGAACGGGAAGGCAATAAAACGGTGATTAAACTTAACCAGACTCCGCCTGTTGGCGGCCATAGGCCTGCCGTAGATCCCATGATGGAATCAGCTGCCAAAAGCTATGGTTCCCGTACCATCGGCGTAATTCTTACCGGTATGGGTCATGACGGTTCTAAAGGAATGCAGGCTATAAAGAACCATCGCGGTCACACTATTGCAGAGGATCATACAACTGCTGTCGTTTACGGCATGCCAAAATCAGCAATAGAATTAAATATAGTAGACCGGGTAGCGCCTCTTCCAAACATTGCGGAAGAAATAGTCAGGGCAGTAAAAAAATAACAAAGGAGGGTATTTTATGGATATCAACCAATATATGGGAATGTTTTTAGAAGAATCCCGCGAACATTTGCAAACCCTCAACCGTTGTGTGTTGGATTTGGAGCACGATCCAAGTAATTTGCAGTTGCTGGATGAGATTTTTCGCAGTGCCCATACCATTAAGGGTATGTCGGCAACTATGGGCTTTACTACCATTGCGGAGTTAACCCATGAAATGGAAAATATTTTGGATCTTTTACGAAAATCCCGACTAATCGCTAATGAAGATATATTAAATACGTTATTTAAATGTATCGATACATTAGAGCAACTAGTGGAAAAGGTTGCAAGCAATAGTGATTCTGAGATTGACATAAAAGTACTGTTGAATAAAATTACCGCCTTGGCCAAAGGGGAGACCGCTGTTTCTCCTCCTGCGGCAGTGCCTCAAGGCAAACCGGTTTCAGCGAGTACGATCACCTTTAGCGACACAGAAGTTAATGTGCTTCAGGCAGCTCAAAATCAGGGGATGCGTGCCTATGAAATACAAGTTTCACTACGGGCAGGCTGTCTGCTCAAATCGGCCAGAGCCTATATGGTGATGAATGCACTGGAAGAGCTGGGCGAGGTGATTAAAAGCATTCCTGCCACGGAGGAACTGGAAAAAGAAAATTTTGACCATAGCTTCCGGGTTGTTGCCGTAACCGGAGCGGAACCGGAAAAATTGGAGCAAACCTTGCTGGCTATTTCAGAAATTGACAAAGTTATTGTTCTGCCTTGTTCGTTGCCGGTAAAAGTGCCGATAACGGCAGTTCCGTCAGCAGCCGTCAAGCCTGCGGCGACGGAAAAAGCTGAGGAGAAGGACAAACAGCCGACTGTAAATCCGGCTGTGCCGGTTGAGAAGAAATTAAAAGGCGGACAATCTGTACGTGTTGATATAGATAAGCTGGATACCCTTTTAAACCTCGTAGGTGAATTGGTTATCAATAAAACCCGTCTGGAGCAAATCGGATTAACTCACCGGTTAGTCGACTTAGTTGAAACGATTGAGCAAATGGACCGGGTTACTACAGACCTGCAGGCTGTGGTAATGAAAGTGCGAATGGTTCCTGTTGGACAGGTATTTAACCGTTTTCCCCGTATGGTACGTGACTTGTCCCGGGATTTAAACAAAGAAGTGAATCTGATTATTCAAGGTGAGGAAACAGAACTTGACCGTACTGTTATTGATGAAATCGGCGATCCGCTGGTGCATTTACTGCGCAATGCCATTGACCATGGCATTGAGTCTCCTCAGGAAAGGCAGGCTAAGGGGAAAACGGCTATCGGCGAGATCCGGCTGATTGCCCGTCATGAAGGAAACAACGTGATTATCGTTGTTGAAGACGACGGTAAAGGGATAAATCCGGAGATTATTAAACAAAAAGCAGTGCAAAAAGGTCTTATCACACAGTCTGAAGCTGAAAAAATGGATGCCGCTGAAGCTGTACGGTTAGTGTTTATGGCCGGTTTTTCAACTTCCGATACCGTAACCGATGTTTCGGGCCGCGGTGTTGGTATGGACGCTGTCAAAACAAAGATTGAATCTCTTGGCGGTATGGTAGATGTAGAAACAAAGATTAATGAAGGCAGTAAATTTAAAATTCGCCTTCCTTTGACACTTGCGATCATTCAGGCACTGCTTGTTAAAGTTTGTGAAGAGATTTATGCAATTCCTTTAGGATCGATTGACAGTACGATCAATATAAAATATGAAGACATAAAAACAATTCAGAGTCAGGAAGTTATTTTGCTTCGCGGCCAGATTATACCTATTGTCCGCCTTTCCAATATGCTGAATGTGCCTGAAGCTTCTGAGCAGGCGCAGGAGGACCTGTTTGTTGTAATTGTACATATGGGAGATCAACGGGCGGGAATTATCGTGGATACTTTAATCGGGCAGCAGGAAATTGTAATTAAATCATTAGGAAAATTGCTTGCCGGAATTAAAGTAATTGCGGGTGCAACTATTTTAGGAAACGGTCAAGTAGCACTCATTCTGGATGTAGGATCACTGATGCAGTGAAGGAGGGAGCGGCTATGGCAGAAAAAACGTACTCGACAAACGAATTACAATTGGTAGTTTTTAAACTGGGTAAGGAAGAATACGGCGTTAGTATCCTGCAAGTTCAGGAAATTAAGCGGATAACTGATATTACGCGAGTCCCTCATACGCCTGACTATATAAAGGGAGTCATGAATCTTCGCGGAAGTGTGCTGCCTGTTATCGATTTAAAGAAACGCCTGAACTTGTCTGCTTTGGAATACAGTGACGATACTCGGATTATTATTGTAAAAGTGAATGAGATTACGGTAGGAATCATTGTTGATGCCGTTTCGGAAGTGTTAACCATTAATCAGGAAAGCATCGAGCCTCCTCAGACTGTTGCCGGTGGTGGTATCACCCATTATTTAAGCGGTGTAGGCAAGCTTGATGACCGTTTGCTTATTTTACTCAATTTGGAGACAATCATCGGTTATAGCCAGGAAACTGGTAAATAAACAAATTGGATGAGGTGGAAACATTGGCCGAAGATATTTTGAAGCTTTCATCGTTGCAATTGGATGCACTGCGAGAAATTGGCAATGTAGGAGCAGGTAATGCTGCTACTGCCCTGTCCCAAATTATTAATCGCAAAATAGATATGACTGTGCCGCAAGTTTCTATTTTACCTCTTGGCGATGTTCCCGATGTTGTAGGGGGGGCGGATGCAATGGTTGCCGGGGTATACCTGCGGGTTTTTGGACCTGCTCCTGGCAGTATCTTATTTCTGCTTCCCCGCGACAGTGCTTTTTATCTGGTTGATATGCTGATGGGACGAGGACAGGGAGCGACAACCTCTTTAAATTCGATGGATGAATCAGCATTAATGGAAATTGGTAATATACTTGCCGGCGCCTATTTAAATGCATTGTCCCATTTTACGAAACTTACACTGCTGCCCTCTATTCCTGCTCTGGCGATTGATATGGCAGGTGCAATACTTAGTGTTATTCTGATTCAATTAGGCCAAATGGGAGACCATGCCCTGGTAATTGAAACAGAATTCACAACGGAAGCAGATGGCGTTAAAGGTCATTTCTTTCTTATTCCTGACCCCGGCTCACTAAGCACAATTTTGGCAGCAATAGGGGTGAAGGAATAATGGCAGAATTAATTAAAGTTGGTATGGCCGATTATAAGATTGGCCGCTATCCTGCCAGCTTAATTAGCTATGGCTTAGGGTCTTGTGTGGGGATTGCCTTATATGATCCGGTTACGAAAATAGGAGGCTTAGCTCATATTATGCTTCCTGACAGCAAACAGGCCCGATCTACCGAAAATCCGGCCAAATTCGCCGATACAGCGCTTCTTAAAATGCTTGATGATTTACTGAAACTAGGTGCCGTTAAAACCCGTTTAACGGCAAAAATTGCTGGTGGTGCTCAAATGTTTTCCTTCACGAATACGACTGATATCATGCGGGTTGGTGAGCGCAATGCCGAAGCTGTGCGGGCGATCCTGAAACAGCTTGATATTCGGCTGCTTGCCGATGATACGGGAGGAAATTATGGGCGAACAGTGGAATTGAAATTGGATACAGGAGTCTTTCGTGTAAAGACTATAGATAAAGGAGAAAAGGAACTGTAGTAAGGAGGGGGTAGGATTGTTCAAGCTCCGTGTAGCATTGTTGTTAGCGGTTATTGCCGGCTTATTAACATTTATTAGCGGCTTAATGAATGATACTCGCCCAATAACAGCTTTATATCGCACCGGGATTTCCTTAGTCGTTTTTGGATTTGGTGGTTTTTTGCTTGGCGGTTTGGCTCAAAAGCTGCTGGCGCGTACCGCAGATACAGCTCAGCAAAAGGGTCAGAATATTGATGTTACGGATAATTCTTCTTTCAATGAACAACTTTCCACTGAGCTTGCGCAATCAGATGATGAATTTCGTCCCCTTACTTCTGATATGGTTAAGCGTGTATATCGATCAAGTTAGCGTTTATTAAGCTGGGGGTTGCGTGAGAATGATCGAAAAGAACGAAAACCATTCTGCCGAATTAGCGAAATTATGGCTAGAATACCAGGCAACAAAAAAAGATACTGTCCGTGAAAAGATCATCGAAAACTATTTGCCGCTTGTAAAGCTTGTTGCCGGAAGGGTTGCAATTAGTCTGCCGCAGCATGTCGACCGTGATGATCTTATTAGCAGCGGCTTTTTTGGTCTCCTTGATGCAATTGAAAGATATGATCTTAGTCGTAATGTTAAGTTTGAAACCTACGCTGTCACCAGGATACGCGGCTCAATCCTGGATACGATTCGCTCGCAAGACTGGCTGCCTGCTACCGTACGGCAAAAAGCCAGGCAATATGAGCAAGCGTTGGCTGAGCTGGAAAGCCGGCTGGGCCGGTCGGCAACGGATAGTGAAACGGCTGAGGCATTGGGGATTTCGGTTGAACAGCTTCATACCTTGATTAATCAATTAAATGCCAGTACACTGGTTCCATTGGAAGATTTTATACAGTCCGAAGCTGCAGCAGGCAACATTACCAGTCCTTCTCAGACTATTGAAGAAGAAGAAGTAAAAAACAGTTTAATGAGAGCGATCGATAAGCTCCCGGAAAAGGAAAAGCTGGTAGTAACCCTTTATTACTATGAAGAGTTGACGTTAAAAGAAATCAGTTTAATCTTGAAACTTTCAGAAGCACGAATATCTCAACTTCATACAAAAGCGATCTTTCGTTTGCGGGGAGCTTTATCTAGAATAAAGTCCAGCTTATTGTAGGTTTTATCTTACAGAGAGGGTAATGATCTCATGGCGTGAATAGAACAGCATAGGCTTCACCTGCGTCCGGAAGGACTTGGTGTAAAGCCAAGTCCTTTTCTAATAAAGGGGGGAGAAAAGTGGAAGATTTTGAACTGATTTCAGATGCCACTGACTCGATTGACGGTTATTTTGAAGTTGCTGTTAGTGATAACGGTGTTTTCTTACAAGTATTTTCTCCTAAAGGAGCTGGGGAAATCGTTAAAGAGCCGGCAATTGTAACAGAATTACATAACCGGGAGATCAAAGACTATAATCTAACGTTGATTATGCGTACAGTTAAAGAGGCAGCTGGAGTACCTGTTCAAATTGCTCCGCCTCCTCAGCCTGAGGCCGAGCCGGAAGTGCAGGTTTTAGTATCCAGGGATCGTCTGGAAGCGAATTTAGTGATAATAGTGCCTAAACGCAGCCGGCCTTTATTGCTTGATGAGGTTTTGGACCGGATTCGGGAGGCAGGAGTAACGTATGGGCTTGATATGGATGCTGTACAAAAAGCGTTTCAACGTCCCGGTTTACGAACTGTCTGTGCCAGGGGGCTAAGTCCGATAGACGGCAAAGATGCGTATATTCAATATCATGTCGATCTTGAAAATAAAGGCCGGCCTCTTGAACTGGAGGATGGCCGTGTTGATCATAAAAATTTAAATACTTTTACAACTGTTCGGCAAGATGAGGTTATTGCCGAAAAAATACCTGTCGTTCCTGGCACCGCCGGAATTGATATATTGGGGCAGCCTATT
>Ga0074195_1002252_pt1 | contig 22464 bp, 34 predicted proteins | sample EPASupsiteHSE623_FD_64525 | JGI IMG/M metagenome (GOLD analysis project Ga0074195, IMG submission 64525) | Bioremediated contaminated groundwater from EPA Superfund site, New Mexico - Sample HSE6-23 | ecosystem: Environmental > Aquatic > Deep subsurface > Groundwater > Contaminated ...
GGTCTGGGAAGGAAGGTTGTTTAAATGGATAATGTTGGGGGTTTGAAGGACCTTTTGACTTTTCCATATTATAAAACTCAAACCTATTAGGGGGTCACGATCCATAATTTTGCCTGCCGCATTTTGGACTGACGCAGCTCTATGCTGGCAGCTTCGATTCTGTCCGCCAGCTCGTCATCCTTGCCGATCTCATCCAGGATCTCTGAAAGCTTTCTCTTGCAGATCAGTTTCTGCATGCCAAATATTTCCGGTTCCATTCAAATTGGAATAATTGATCGCATACCTTATTTAGTCTTCTTGAAATACTGACCACTGAATCTGAACGAAGGAGGCAGCTCGATGGTCCAGGAGCCAACTATCACATTGTCCATAAATGAATCAGGAGATCGTCCCAACAGCACTTATCTCTTTCATGTCTTTCTTGACGGCAAACCCCTTGCTAGCAACCAGAGCCTCTCCATGTCGGACTTCGCGGCAGTTAGGGAGATCTCTCGCACCTTCGGCACTCTCTTCGAGCGGGGCGGATGCAGGCCGGAGAATGACGCCGCCGCCCAGCGGGCCCTGGGGACGCGGCTCTTTTCCCTCTGGCTGGCTTCCGTCTGGGACAAGATCCAGGCCGGCTTGCCTTCGGGCAGCAGCAGCCTTCTGGTCATAGCCTCAGAGGCCCCGGAGATCCTCAACCTCCCCTGGGAGCTTGCGCTTTCGCCTGGGGGCGACTTTCTCGGTGTCGATCCCAGATTTTCCATCCGTCGCCTTCCCCGTTCGGGCAAGCAGCTCGCTCCCTTCTCTGGCGAGCTGCGCCCGCGTCCACTGCGTCTGCTCTTTATGGCCTGTGCGCCTGTCGATCAGCCCACGCTGGACTACGAGCGCGAGGAGGAGGCCCTCTTCCGGGCAGTCTCCGGACAGGATGTGGCCTTTGACTCATGCGACCTCGGAACCTTCGAGGAGCTGAAGGAGAGGGTGGACGAGTTTAGGCCTCATGTCCTTCATCTTACAGGCCACGGCACAGTCAAAGACGGGAAGGGGTACTTCGCATTCGAAAAGGAAGACGGGAAGGTGGACCTGGTCCCCGCTGATGACCTGCGCCGCTTTCTTGCGGGTTCCGGCGTGCAGTGCGTCTTTGTGAGCGGATGCCAGTCCGGGAAAGCTCCCCGTGAGGCTCTGGCTGGCGTCTGCCAGGCGCTGGTTGGGGCCGAGGTGCCACTGGCTGTGGGCTGGGCGGCATCGATTGCCGACGACCTGGCCACCAACTTCGCATGCAGATTTTATGGGGCACTCAAAACCGGCCAGCCGGTGGACCGAGCCCTTTTTCTAGCGCGCCAGGATGCCTGGAAGGACTGCGAGGGAAGAAGCGATCCATCATGGACGCTGCCTGTGCTCTATTCGGCCACGAATCAGAGGATGATCTTCGATCCAGACCAGCAAAGGCCAATCGAGCTGCCCTCTCGCCAGACCATCATCCAGCGGGCTCTGCCAGGGATGAAAGAAGGCTACGCAGAGCACTTCGTGGGCCGCAGGCGCGAGCAGCAGCGGCTCCTGCCAGCTCTCTGGAGTGGAGAAATAGATATCTTGATTCTTACGGGTCTTGGTGGCAGCGGCAAGAGCACTCTCGCCACAAGGCTCGCACGCAAGCTGGAGACCTACGGTTTTATTCCTATTCCGGTTTCCAGCTCGAAGACGAATCCATTGAACTCGGCACGTCTCCTGCAGGCTTTTAGAGATGCTTTCAGAAAGACTGCAAGAAAGCTAAGGACGAGCGATGCTCAGAAGGCTGATGAGCTGTCTGCCTTGGCCGAAGATCTGAACAATCCTCAGATACCAGTCGAAAGCAAATTGCACGATGCCATTGCAGCTTTGAATGAAGGCAGCTATCTCTTGTTGCTTGACAACTTCGAATCCAACTTGGATGAGTCAGATCTGCACATTCTGGATGCCGAAATTTCCGGTTTTTACAGGCATCTGCTCGAAAACCTGTCAGGAAGCTCTAGGTCTATTATTACTACCAGATATCCTCCTTCAGATGCATCTGCTTTGCCACCAAAGGTCCATCCTGTAGGTCTGAGCGACTTCTCTTTGTCATCGCTCATCAAGATCCTTCAGCGCGATCCTGAGCTGGAGCGTCGCATTCGATCCGGAGAGCTGCCAATGAGCCTATTGAGAATGCTGCATGAGAAATTTGGAGGAACGCCGCGTTTTCTTCTTCAGATACGTAACGTCCTTAAGGAGATGGATGCTGATGTGATTGAGAATGAATTGAAGAGCATCACGCTTCCATCCGATGTGAAATCTCCAGAGCTGCAGAAATTGAAGGACAAGTACTTCGCAGACATCTTCACCGAGCGCCTCTTCGGCTACCTCTGTCCCAGCACTCAAAAGGCTCTCTGCAGGTCGGCGGTCTACAGCGTCCCTGTGACTCTGGACGGCCTGAAAGCTGTTTCCCTGGAGTCGTCAGATGATATGCAAGAATTCGTTCGTGGCTGGCAGGACCGGGCCTTTGCCTATCCGGATACCGAAAAGTCCAAGGAGCCTCTCTGGATAGTCTACGGCCTCCTTCGTGGCTGGCTTCTGGACAGGCTTTCAGCAGACGAGCGAAAAGGGGCTTACAAAGCAGCTGGCGATTTCCTGATAGGAATGGAAAAGCAAAAAAGGTTGGATGAGCTTGGTTTGTCCTGGGCGGATTGTTTGATGGAGGCGCGGTCTATGTATCTGCAGGCACAATCACTTGTCCTGGCCAGAGATGTGACATATCGTCTTTCAAGTGCTTTCTTGATAGCTGGACTTTACGATGCAGTGAGATCCCTGAACTTTGAGTTGCTGGAATTCGAAGAGCATCCCTCTACAATGGGCTGGATTGCCAGAACTTATTCCGATCAGGCGGATTATGCTTCAGCCCAGCTATGGTACCAATGTTGCCTTGATGCTTCTTCAGGTTCAAACTCACGAGAAGACCCAGTAGCCCTTCATGGCTTGGCCATGATCGACTTGAATAAAGGAGAATACAAGTCTGCGCGTGATAAGTTCGAAAAGGCCATGAAAGTCATGCGGCAGATCGGCGACAGGTCTGGAGAAGCTTCGATTTGGCATCAACTAGGCGCAATCGACTCCAACAAGGGTGACTACGCTTCGGCGCGTGACAAGTACGAAAAGGCGATGAAGATCTTTCAGCAAATCGGCGATCGAATGAGCGTGGCTTCGACCTGGCATGCTTTAGGCACGATCGATCTTAACAAGGGCGACTGCGCCTCGGCGCGTGACAAATACGAAAAGGCGATGAAAATTGTGCAATTCAGCTACCCTTCAGGCGAGGCTTCGATCTGGAATGCTTTGGCTACGATCGATCTTAACGAGGGCGACTATGCCTCAGCGCTTGAGAAGTACGAGAAAGCGCTGAAGATCTTTCAGCAGATTGGAAATCGAGCCGGTGTGGCATCGACCTGGTATGCTTTGGCCACGATCGATCTTAACAAGGGCGATAATGCCTCTGCGCTTGAGAAGTATGAGAAGTCGCTGAAGATATTGCAGCGGATCGGCGACCGAGTGGGAGAAGCAGCAACGTTTCATCAGCTAGGAGTTTTGTCTTGGGGCGGAGGTCATTCTGAGGAAGGGCTTCGGCTAGTAGCACTCAGCTATTTGATAAATTCCTCTATCGGCCACGAGAAGTCCCAGTTGAGCTTTGAGAAGCTTTCGGGCATGGCCTCGCAGCTTAAGTACTCGAAAGAATCATTCGATACTATGCTGAAAGAAGTAGCAGAATCCTACCACCAGGACCGAGGCCAAAGCCTCATCGATGCGGCTTTCTCTAAAGCCTAATCTTCCCTCTATCTCCCGATCGCATCCACAAACGCGGCAAGCTCTTCGGGGGCAACGCCCACCTTTGCTAGCGTAGTGAGCAGCTCATCATCATCGACAAGAGCCTTTGCGATTTCCTGGGCTGCTGCATATGCCTTATCATGATGGTCCACGTGCACAAAGACTATGATATCCCCAAAGACTCCGTAGATGATCACAAAAGGGTCTACATGCTCTCCTCTGAGGCCCTTTAGCTTGTGGCTCTTGGCCTTTCCTATCCCTGGGTTTTCGCATATCGCTTTGATCTTTTTTCCAAGCCTCTGCTCCAATGCAGCATCCTTTTTTGTCAGCTTCTTGAACTGCTTTTTAAAATGACCTGGAAGCAGGGGCTTAAATGTCATTGTGGATTAAAACAGGTTCCCATCACTGGCCTAATAGCTCGTCCAGCAGCTCATCTGCATTTTTAAAAACCTTGTATCGGCCTTCTGCGTAATCCTCCAGGCCTTTTCTGATGCCTTCAATGAACTCCCTGCCCGCCTCTGCGTCAACCTTTTCAGGCTTAGCGACGGGCGGCATCATATTAGTTTTCTCCCGGATGTCTGAGCAGATCACAGCTTTGCCTCGATCAAGCTTTATAGTTAGCCATCTATTTAATCCTCTCGTCATGCGGGCTTTTGCACATATTGCACAGCTCCAGCCCTGACTCTCGTGAGACCTTTCTCTTCTCCAAACCTTTTTATACCTCCTCTCTCTTCTGAGAAGGGAAACCTGATGACCGGACAGCGCGAGAGAGTCATCCTTATCCCGTCCTCTCTCACAATGGAGAGTAGGGATTCGCGTGTCAACACGCTAAAGGTTGGCCAAATCGCCCGGGCAGCAGCGGTCTTCCAATATAACCGCATCGTGATCTACAGAGATCCCGAATACAATGACTCGCGGTTCATATCAATGGTGCTGCGCTACATGGACACACCGCAGTACCTGCGACGGATGCTGGTCCCCCGAAGGGAAGAGCTTCGTCACGTGGGAGTGCTGCCGCCGCTGAGAACAGCTCATCATCCATTAAACTCAAGATCAGAATCGCTCAAGATTGGCGAGTTTCGCGTCGGAGCAGTCGTTGAAAGCGTCGGATCTGATGGCGGCGTTTGGGTGGAAATCGGAATCGATCGCCCAATTCCCCTCCGCACCGGAGGCAGGTACTCGGTGGGGCGGCGCCTTAACGTCAGAATCTTTTCGCAGGAACCGCTCGCCGCTGAGCCTGTGGACCAGTTGGACATCCCCATTTACTGGGGGTACGAGACCGAGGTAGTGGAAAACCTGGAGGCCTACTTGGACTCCAGGAAGGACGCCCTTGTAATTCTCACCTCCAGAAAAGGAAAGACAGCAGACCCGGAGATCCTCCAAAACTTGGCCCAGACGGGCAGAAAGCGCGACCTTGCGGTAGTATTCGGCTCACCCGCACGAGGCGTGGATGCGTTCTTGAGTGCGAAAGCTATTGGCAGGTATGAAATGATCAACACCATTCCGCATCAAGGAACTGAGACGGTTCGCGTGGAGGAGGCAGTCTTCTCCACCCTAGCCCTGCTCAACCTGGTGCGCTTGGAGGACTAAATGGCAACAATACACCGACCTAGAAGAGGTTCGCTGTCCTACAGCCCCAGAAAGCGGGCCAAGAGCGAGGTCCCCAGAATCCGGAGCTGGCCTAGTGAGGACAAGGCTAGGATGGCAGGATTTGCCGGTTACAAGGCCGGCATGACCCATGTCATGATGATAGACGACCGACCTAAGAGCCTCACCGAGGGCATGGAGATCTCCATGCCTGTGACAGTTCTGGAGGTCCCACCAATGAACGTGGTGGCTGTGCGCGCCTATGAGAACTTCAACGGCGGGCTTAGGCCTGCTGGCGAGGCCTGGGCCGAGAACACAAGCCCCGAGCTCTCCCGCGCAATGACTGTGCCCAAAAAGACTCGCGGAACCTCTTTCGGCGACCTCGAAGCCCTCGGAAACGACATCGTCGATGTCAGAGTTCTCGTGCACACCAATCCCACTCTCGTTACTGGAATTCCCAAGAAGGTCCCAGAGATCATGGAGATGCCCATCAACGGCGGGTCCATGATTGACAGGCTCAAGCTTGCCCAGTCGATGCTCGGCCAGCAGGTTCCGGTCTCCAGTGTCTTTGACCTGGGAGACCTTCTGGACGCCTCTGCAGTCACCAAAGGTAAAGGCCTGCAGGGTCCAGTCCGCCGCTGGGGAATCGCAATCGCCAAGAGAAAGCATGCCAGAACCGGCAAGCTAAGACATGTGGGCAACCTCGGCCCCTGGCATCCATCTCACATCAGCTGGCGCGTTCCGCAGCTCGGCCAGATGGGATACCACCAGAGAACCGAGTACAACAAAAGGCTCATGTTCATAGGGACTGATGGCTCAAAGATTACTCCCGATGGAGGCTTCCCAGGCTATGGCGTGGTCAGAAATCAGTACATCCTGATCAAAGGAAGCGTCCCCGGCCCCATCAAGAGGCTTGTGCGCGTAAGACATGCCATCAGACCGGGCAAGAACTTCGAGAAGGCTCCCGAGTTCCTCTATGTGAGCCAGCAATCCAAACAGGGGGTCTAGACCATGAAGGCAAATGTCATTGATCTATCAGGAAACGCAAGCGGCCAGGTTGAACTGCCTCCTGTCTTCGAGGAGGAATACAGGCCGGACATCATCAAGCGGGCGGTTCTGTCCGCACAGGCTAACAGGCTGCAGGCTTACGGCCCTCATTTCTATGCCGGCATGAACACCTCAGCCCAGTCTTGGGGCCCAGGACACGGCGTCTCCAGAGTCCTCAGACTCAAGAACGGTCGGAAGGCAGCAGGCGTCCCAATGGCAGTCGGAGGCCGCAGGTCTCATGCTCCTCAACCCAATGCCGACTATTCCGAGAAGGTCAACAAGAAGGAGAGAAGGAAAGCCATCCGCTCAGCCATTGCCGCAACAGCCTCAACCGGTCTCGTCGAGGCCCGTGGACACAAATTCACTAGAGAGCTTCCTGTTGTCGCCAAGAACGATCTGGAGTCCCTCACCAAGACCTCCGAGGTCATAAAATTCCTCCAGGCCGCAGGTCTCTGGGATGATGTGCTCAGGGCAAAACTTGGCAGAAACATCCGCGCCGGAAAGGGCAAGCTGCGGGGCAGAAAATATAAGGGCAGAAAGAGCCTGCTCATCGTTGCCGGAACCGATGCCGGCCTTGGCAAAGCTGCACGAAACCTCCCAGGCGTTGACTTCGTCACAGTGGAGAAGCTGAACGCTGAGCTGCTCGCTCCGGGAACAAGGGCCGGAAGGCTCACCATCTGGACCGAGTCGTCTCTCGAGAAACTGGCCGGGAAGGCAAGCACGGAGGCAGCGCAATGATCATCAAGAGCCCCTACGTCACAGAAAAGGTCACCGCCATGATCGACTCCAATGACACTCTGGAGTTCCTGGTGAACATGAAGGCCACCAAGCCTGAGATCCGAAAAGCCCTGGAAGAGCTATATGATATCGATATCCTGACAGTCAGGACCATGATAACCTCCCGGGGAGAGAAGAAGGCCATCGTCAAGCTGGCAAAAGAGGGCAGTGCCAATGAGCTGGCTACGAGGCTAGGACTGCTGTAGGTGGGTAAATTATGGGACATCGAATCATATCTCAAAACAGAGGAAAAGGATCTCCAAACTACAGGGCTCCCTCTCACAGGTACAGAGCTGATATCACAAACCTCAAGCCCGATCACGATGCTACCGTCAGGGGCACCGTTGTAGAGATAATGCGCGATCCAGCCCGAAGCGCTCCAGTAGCGCTGGTGGCCCTGGAGAGCGGAGACATGAGATACATCCTGGTGCCTGAAGGAATGTTCGTGGGCCAGGAGGTATCATGCGGCATCTCCGCGCCAATTGAGCCGGGAAACACCCTGCCTCTTGCGGAGATCCCCGAGGGCATACCGATCTGTAACGTCGAATCCCAGCCGGGTCACGGCGGCCAGTTCGCTCGATCTTCAGGTGTCTGCGCCATCCTCGTGGCTCACGATGTGGGTCAGACCGTAGTTCAGTTGCCCAGCGGTGAGATGAAATGGCTCTCTCCGAAGTGCATGGCTACCATCGGAGTCGTGGCAGGCGGAGGTCGTCTGGATAAGCCTCTGGTCAAGGCAGGCAAGAGCTTCTTTAAGTTCCAGTCCAAGGCCAAGAAGTGGCCCATCGTCAGAGGCGTGGCCATGAATGCCGTGGACCACCCATTCGGTGGCGGCGGTCGCCAGCATCCTGGGCGGCCAAAGACTGTGAGCAGGAATACTCCACCTGGACGAAAGGTGGGTTCGATTGCCGCAAGGAAGACCGGTAAGCGCTAGGTGATGGTTTTGGCTAAGAAAGCAGGATCCAAGCTTCCGAAGAGGAAGGAAGAATTCTTGTATAGAGGCCGGAAGGTTTCCGACCTCGCCAAGTTAAGCATAGAGGAGCTTGTCGTGCTGCTTCCAGCGCGGCAACGCAGGTCGATCAAAAGAGGTCTGTTCAGGGAGAACAAGAAGCTCCTGGCAGGCCTGAAGAACAAGGACTCAGTTCGAACTCACATCAGGAATATGGTAATCATGCCTGAATTCGTGGGCAAGAATCTCGAGATCTACAACGGCAAGAGCTTTGAGAAGGTAGAGGTCATGCCTGAGATGATCGGGCACTACTTCGGCGAGTTCGCACTGACGCGCGGTCGCGTTCAGCACGGCGCAGCCGGTGTGGGCGCTACCAGATCAAGCAAATATGTGCCGCTGAAGTGAGGTGTGAGATTGGGCAGATTGAATTATTCGCTTACGCCTGCAGGACGCTCATCAAGGGCCATGGGGATGGAGCTTCACATCTCACCTAAGCACGCCCGAGAGATCTGCAGGACGCTCAAGGGCATGAGGGCGAGCCTCGCCCGTACCTATCTGGAAGATGTGATAGCCTTGAAGAGGTCTATCCCCTTCAAGCGCTACCGAAGAAATGTGGCCCACAGGCATGACCTGGTAGGATGGGATGCCGGCAGGTATCCCGAGAAGGCAGCCAAGGCAGTCTTGGTTGTTCTGGATAATGCGCTGGCTAATGCCGAGTACAAGGGCATGGAATCCGAGAAGATGAGGATCTATCATGCCGGTACCAAGAAGGGCAGGACCATCCAGGGATGGATGCCTCGCGCTATGGGAAGAGCCACACCCAAGAACACTGAGACGGTATCCGTCGAGATGGTCTTAACTGAGGTGAAGAGCTGATGTCTGTCGAGAAGAAGTTCGTGGCAGAGGGCATCTCCAAAGCTCTCGTTAATGAGTATCTGGCGGATGAACTGGAGCGCGCAGGCTATGGCGGCATGGTCATGAACCGCACGCCTATGGGCACCCAGATCACCGTCTACGCAGAAAAGCCCGGAATGGTCATCGGAAAGGGCGGCAAGCTGATCAGAAAGATCACCCGAGACTTAGATCGCAAGTTCCATCTGGATAATCCCCAGATCGATGTCCAGGATGTAGGCCGCGGCGACCTAAACGGTCGAGTGGTGGCCAACCGTCTCGCTTCATCTCTGGAACGCGGCTGGTACTTCAGGAAAGCAGGTCAGTCCATGATGAGAAGAGTAATGGATGCTGGTGCTCTAGGTTGCGAGATTGTGATCAGCGGCAAGCTGACCGGTCCAAGATCAAGAACTGAGAAGTTCATCGCCGGATACATCAAGCACTCCGGAAAGCCGGCCATCGAGCTGGTAGACAAGGGCTACTCCGTAGCCGTGAAGAAGCTGGGCGTCATCGGCTGCCAGGTCAGAATCATACCACCCGATGTAAGGCTCCCCGATGACTTCCAGATTACGAAGGCACCGGTTGCTCCTGAAGTTCAAGAAAAGGTGCCAGAAAAGGCTCCGGCTCCAAAGCCAGCCGCAGCACCGGCTCCAGCGAAAAAGAGCGATCTTGATCAGCTCTTGGAGTCCGAGCCCTCATCAGCCTCAGCTCCATTTGATGTGCCAGGAAAGGCCGGGGGTGCAGCAGATGTCGCGCCTCTCTCTGAGGAGAAGGCCGATAGCGATCCCAGCGCCAAGGAAGTGTGAGCGATATGGCGATCTTCAAGATTGATGAGATCCGAAACATGACCGAGGAGGAGGTTGCAGAGGAGCTGCGAAAGCTCGAAAGCGAGCTCGTCCGCGAGAGAGGCATCGTAACTGCTGGTGGCGCTCCGGAAAAGCCCGGAAGAATCAGAGACATCCGCAGGACGGTTGCCAGGATCAAGACAATCCAAACGGAGCGAAGGAAGTGAACCTGACTCCTGAGAGCCTTGCCAGACATGAGCTGATCGGCCTTGAGGTCAATGTCGAGGCTAGCAGCGATCCCGGTCAGACAGGGCTTTCGGGACAGGTTGTGGACGAGACCAGGAACACCTTCCTTTTGGAGACTGAGCGCAAGGTTGTGCGCTTTGCCAAAAAGAACACGAGTCTGGTCTTCACCCTGCCAGATGGGCAGAAGGTGAGGATCTGTGGCTCGGTCTTGATCTCGCAGCCCGAGAACAGAATAAGCAAGAGAATGCAAAAGACGAGGTGGAAGTTATGAGGGATATCGGACTGGACGTTGCAGCGCCACAAAAGGAATGCAATGATCCTAAGTGTCCCTTCCATGGTAGTCTCTCTGTGCGCGGCCAGGTATTCAGTTGCACCGTGGTCAGCGACAAGATGGACAACACCGTGGTAGTCATGCGCAAATTCGAGAAGAAGGCAACGAAGTACGAACGATTCGAGAAGAGGCAGTCCAAAATCCATGCGCACAATCCCCCCTGCATTGAAGCCAAGGCGGGAGATCGTGTCAAGATAGCGGAGTGTAGGCCCCTTTCCAGGACCAAATCCTACGTGGTGGTGGAGGTCCTGAGATGAAAGGACAAAAGGCCAAGATCCCAAGGGCGATCAACACTGGCGCATACCTGGATTGTGTAGACAATACAGGTGCGCGGACGCTACACGTCATCGCAGTCAAGAACTATCGAGGCGTGAAAAACAGACAGCCCTGTGCCGGGATTGGGGACATAGTCATAGTATCGGTAAAGAAGGGAACTCCTGAGATGAGAAAGCAGATCTTTAAGGCCGTCATCATCCGCCAGAGAAAGGAGTTCCGAAGGCCTGATGGCCTCCGTGTAAAGTTCGAGGATAATGCCGCAGTCATCGTTGATGATGAGGGCGTTCCCAAGGGCTCGGAGGTAAAGGGACCTGTGGCCCGCGAGGTAGCAGAGAGGTTTAGCAAGGTCGCCTCCGCGGCGTCCATGATTGTGTGATGATTATGATTACGAAACAGCCAAGAAAGCAGCGGAAGGAGAGGTATACCGCGCCGCTGCATAGGCGTCAAAAGTACATGCATGCGCCCCTTAGCAAGGCTTTGCGCGAAGAGCTGAAAAAGCGCAATGCTCAACTGCGCAAGGGCGATACCGTCAAGGTCATGCGGGGTGATCACGCTGGCACAGAAGGTGAGGTCGAGGATGTGGATCTCAAGAGGTGCACCATTAAGGTAACAGGCGTGAGCAACTACCGAGCTGACGGAACTGAAGTGCCGAGAACCATTCATCCCTCTAACGTAATGATTGTCAAACTCAACCTCGAAGACGCAGAGAGGGAGAAGATCTTCGCGAGGCGATCGCAATGAGCAGACATCAAAAGAGAGTAACTGTTCCAGTGAGCTGGCCAATTTCCAAAAAGACCCATGCGTGGGTCGCCAAGACCAGTCCTGGGCCTCATTCCGCAGCGAACAGCATGCCCCTCGTCATGGTTGTACGGGACATGCTCAAGTTCGTAGATAACGCTCGCGAGGCCAGGATGGCTCTGCATGAGGGCAAGGTCCTGGTTGATGGAAAGGCCCAGAAGGATTACAAGCTACCTATCGGGATATTCGACGTAATATCCGTTCCCGCGAAAAACGAGCAGTACCGGATGCTCAAGGATGAGAAGGGAATGTTCTATCTCAGCCTTCTTGAGTCGGGTACTGTGAGAAAGCTCGCTCGCGTGCAGAACAAGACCTTCCTCAAGGGCAAAAAGCAGCAGCTTAACCTTTCCGACGGCTCAAATAAGCTCGCTGAAGGCGAGTTTAAGGTTGGCGACTCCCTGGTCTTATCCATCCCCGATAAGAATATCGAGGACAAGATCAGCTTTGAGGTTGGCAATCTGGCGATGGTCGTGGGCGGAAAGCATTCCGGCCAGACGGGCAAGATCAAGGAGATCATAACCGTCAGAAGCTCTCAGCCCAACCGGGTCATCATCTCCGGAGACCGGGAGTTCGAGACCATTGAGGATTACGTCTACATGATCGGGAAGGATGCGCCTGTCATCAAGTTGGGGGCAGTTAGATGAACGCCAATCTCATTCCCCGCATCGACAAGATCGTCGTCCATGTGGGCGTGGGAGAGAGCGGCCAGAGGCTGGTCAACGCTGAGACAATTATGAAGACTATAACCAAACAGCGACCAGTCCGCTCCATAGCCAAGAAGACTCTGCCAAACTTCGGAATCAAGAAGAATGAGCCCATAGGTGCCAAGCTTACCCTGAGGGGCAAAGCTGCTGAGGATTTCCTGGTCATAGCCCTGAAGGCTGCAGGAAACACCCTGAAAAAGAGCCAGTTCGACCAGCAGGGCAACTTCTCATTTGGAATTGAGGAGCATACTGACTTTCCAGGCATGAGATACGATCCTGAGATCGGCATCTTCGGCATGGATGTCTCAGTTGCCTTGAAGCGATCCGGCTACAGAATAGCTCTGCGGCGCATATGCCAAAAGAAGCTTCCTCTGCGGCAGAGGCTCAATAAAGACGACACAATGGAGTTTGTCGCAAAGAAGTTCGGCATCCAGATCTTGGAGGCAGCATGAAGAAAGGAAAGAAGGTCTTCGGAAGAGGCGCAAACCAGTGCAAGCGCTGTGGGAACAAAAATGGCCTGGTTAGAAAGTACGGGATATACCTGTGCAGGCAGTGCTTCCGAGAGATCGCCCCTGAGATGGGCTTTGAAAAGTATTCGTAGGTGGTTGCATTGTTATTGGATCCACTGGCCGATGCCCTGTCCGTAATAAAGAATGCGGAGAGCGTAGGCAAGCCTGAATGCATCATTCATCCCGCCTCCAAGCTCATAGGAAGGGCTCTGAAGGTTATGGCGGATAGAGGATACATAGGCGAGTTTGAATTTGTTGACGACGGAAAGTCGGGAATGTTCCGAGTAAAGCTCCTGGGAAGGATCAACCGCTGCGGCGTAATTAAGCCCCGGTTTTCCACCAAGGTGACAGAGATGGAGAAATGGGAGAAGCGATTCCTCCCCGCCAGGAACTTCGGAGTTCTGATCCTCAGCACCAGCAAGGGAGTCATGGCTCATTCAGATGCCAGATCCCAGTCTCTGGGCGGTCAGCTCCTGGCTTACGTATATTAGGTGGTCGCAATGGTCAAAGAGATTGCACGACAGGTAGAGATCCCTGAAGGAGTTGCCGTTACCCTTGATGGAAATACCGTCACGGTAAAGGGACCGAAAGGTGAGATTTCCAGGCAGCTCTCCTATCCTGAAATTGAGATAACGAAAGAGGACTCTGCACTGATCGTGAATTCCAGGCTCGATAGAAAGCGCCACCGAGCGATGGTGGGGACGCTGGCAGCACACATCAGCAATATGATTGCAGGTGTTACCAGAGGGTATGAGTACAAGATGAAGGTCGTGTACTCTCACTTTCCCATACAGCTCAAGGCTGCTTCCGATGAGCTCATCATAAACAATTTCCTCGGTGAGAGAAAGTCTCGAACTGCTAAGATTCTATCGGGTGCGAAGGTCGAGATCGGCAAAGATGAAGTGACGATAACTGGCATCGACAAGGAGCAGGTTGGCCAGACCATGGCCAATATCGAGCAGGCTACTAAGGTGCATGGTTTCGATATCAGGATATTCCAGGATGGAATATACCTGGTGGACAAGAGGTGACGAGGATGGCAGAGAGGTTACTGAGAGTTCGAACCCGGCAGAAGTCAAAGAAGCCCGAGTTCAACTTTCATGATTCACATAAAAAGAAGCGGCTGGGTACCAGCTGGAGAAAGCCTCGCGGCCTGCACAACAAGCTCCGCCAGCAGGTAGCTGCCAAAGGCAAGCTGGTCAGACCCGGTTATGGAAGCCCCAAGGCTGTCAGAGGGTATCATCCCTGCGGACTGCCGGAGGTTCTGGTTAATAACGTGGCCGAGTTGGAGAAGGCCAAGGGCTTTGCTGTGAGAATTGCTTCGGCTGTAGGCAAGAAGAAGCGCCTCGAGATCGAGGCCAAGGCGTCTGAGGCCGGCCTTAAGGTTCTCAATGCCAAGGGAGGTGCTTAGATATGCCAGGGTTTACAACTCAGCGAAGGCTCGCAGCAGCCGAGCTGAAGATCGGTGAGAGCCGGGTCTGGATCAATCCAGATCCAGAGGTGGCAGGGGAATTATCTGATGCCATCACCCACGAGGATATCCGCTCTCAGATTACAGCAGGAAACATAAAGGCCAAGCCCAAGAAGGGCAACAGCCGCGCCAGAATCAGGGCCAGAGCAGTGAAGCGCGCCTACGGCCATTGCAAGGGTGCAGGACACAGAAGGGGTGCAAAGGGCGCTCGGTCTCCAAGAAAAGAGCAATGGATGACCAAGATCCGGGCTCTGAGAAAGCATCTCAAGGAGATGCGGGAGGGCGGCCAGATAGATCGCCATGCTTATCGTCTGCTTTATCGCAAGTCCAAAGGCGGCGAGTACAGAAGCTTGGCGCACCTGAATTCTTTCATCAAGGCTAAGGGCCTTGCCAGGGGTGAATAACTTGGCTACCGGACCTAGATACAGAGTCCCCTTCCGCAGACGGAGAGAGGGCAAGACAAATTATCACGTCAGATATAAGCTGATACTATCCAAGAAACCCAGAGTTGTAGTTAGGAAGAGCAACGCCAGCACCACATTGCAGTTGGTAGTGGCAGAGCAGACGGGCGATAAGACCCTCCTGACGGTTAATTCACGGGAGCTGAAGGACTTCGGATTTACCTTTAGCAAGAGCAATCTGCCTGCTGCCTATTTAACAGGCCTTCTCTTCGGCAAGAAGATGTTGGCCTTGGGGATGGATGAGGGAATCGCAGATATCGGTCTGCATGCCTCTACCAAGGGCAACAGGGTCTATGCCGCTATCAAGGGCGTCATAGATGCTGGTGTTGATGTGCCTCATGGTTCAGAGATATTCCCAGATCAGAGCAGAATCTCCGGCCAGCACATAAAAGATTACACGGGAGCGGATATCGTGGCCCAATTCGAGCAGGTTCGCGAGAAGATACTGGGGTGAGCTTATGGACAAGAAGAAGAAGCGTGATTTTTACCAGGAAGAGTGGGTCCCCAGGACAAGGCTGGGCAAGCTCGTCTTTGAGGGCCAGGTAACTACCTTCGATGAGGCTATGGCCTCCGGCCTGCCAATCAAAGAAGCAGGTCTCATAGATGTGCTGATACCCGGGCTTGAGGATGAAGTTCTGGATATCAACATGGTTCAGAGGATGACGGACTCCGGAAGGAGAGTCAAATTCAGAACCACTGTGATCGTCGGGAACAGAGATGGCTACATTGGACTTGGCGAGGGAAAGGACGTCCAGGTAGGAAAGGCCATCAAGAAAGGCATTGATAATGCCAAGATGAATATCATGAGGGTCAAGCGGGGCTGCGGCAGTTGGGAATGCGGCTGCGGTCAGGCGCATACAGTGCCTTATGAGGTTGTCGGCGAGTCGGGAAGCGTGCGGGTAGTTCTTATCCCAGCGCCCCGGGGCCTGGGCATAGCTGCTGGTGATACGTCCAAGAAGGTCATGGACATGGCCGGCATCAAGGATGTCTGGACAAGGACCGCAGGATCTACTCGAACCACTCTCAACTTTGCCAAAGCCACATACAATGCGCTCATAAATACCATACAAGTGAGGGCCTGAAGATGTTTGCCATAGTTAGGTTGAGGGGCGAGGTAAACCTCAGGCCGGGCATCAAGTCGACCCTTGAGATGCTGCGCATAAACAGGGTCAACCACTGTATCGTCGTCAAGGAGGATGAACACTTCCGGGGCATGATCCAGAAGGTTAAGGATTATGTGGCCTGGGGAAAGATCGATGACGATACTCTGGCCATGCTCCTTGAAAGGCGCGGGCGGCTTTCCGGAAATCGTCGGCTTACGGAGCAGTTCTTGAAGGAGAATACGTCTTACAGCTCCTTTAAGGATTTGGCCTCTGCCATCAACTCCGGAGCAGCAAGCCTGAAGGCTCTCGGAATCAAGCCCATCTTCAGATTGCATCCCGCCAGAAAGGGCTTGAAGACCATCAAGAAGACTGCACAGCAGGGCGGAGACTTGGGCTTCCGAACTGATCTGGCTGATCTTATCAAGAGGATGAGGTAGAAGCAATGGTTAGACCAAAGACAAAGGAACGCAGAGGTCATAGGACCTATCACGGCAAACATAAGAATCAGCGAGGGGGCGGTACTCGTGGAGGTCGTGGAGATGTGGGGAAGTGCAAGCACCACTTCATGCGTTCTATGCTTCTCGGCACACAGATGGGCAAACACGGATTCGTTCGCCTGCCTCTCACCGAGGAGATAGAAACCGTCAATGTGGACGTGCTGGACCAGATGGCAGGGCCAGACGGCAAGGTTGAGCTTACCGATATGAAAGTGCTTGGTCGCGGCCAGGTAACTAGAAAGCTCAACGTTAGCGCGTCTGGATTTTCTGCGACGGCTAAGACTAAAATCGAGGCTGCTGGTGGTCAAGCAGTAGTAGTATGAACCAGCAGAGTTTCTTTTATGCGATAGAGCCCTTTGTGCGCCGGCTCCCATCAGTGGAGCGGCCCACAGGGCACGTCCATTTTAAGAGAAAGCTAAGCTGGACTTTAGCTATACTGCTGCTTTACTTCATCCTTGGAAACATACCTCTCTTTGGGCTATCCAAGGCGTCAATTGATATATTCAGCTCGTATCGTGCCTTCTTTGCTGGCTCTTTCGGCTCAATGATGCTCCTTGGCATAGGTCCCATAGTCACTGCGTCCATCGTACTGCAGCTTCTTGTGGGAGCCCAGATCATCAAGCTCAATTTGAGTGATCCCAGGGATCAGGCCATCTATCAGGGCACCCAGAAAGCTTTGGTCTTCGTGATGGTAGCAGTTGAGGCTTTGCCGCAGGTAGTAGGAGGATACTTGCTGCCTGATGCCGGCATAGCCAGCAGTCTCGGTGTTACCGCTGGCATAGTATCTCTACTGATCTTCATCCAGGTCTTCGTCGGCGGGTCTCTCATCGTCTACATGGATGAGGTCGTCTCCAAATGGGGCGTGGGCTCAGGCGTCGGCCTGTTCATCGTGGCAGGAATTGCCCAGCAGCTTGTGACCGGCATCATCAATCCGGCGTCTGGAGACGGTGGGCTTCCAGTCGGCATCATTCCCAAGTGGATCTATATCATAGCCCAGCAGCTTATCGGCTTTGATACTATCTTCACATCGGAGGGGCTCAAGTTCATCTTCGTCACAGGCGGAATCCTGGCGTTGATCTCGACTATCATGATCATCCTGTTGGTAGTCTTGGTTGAGTCTACCAGAATTGAGATACCTCTGGCCCATAGCCGGGTAAGAGGCGCCCGCGGGCGTTTCCCTGTCAAGCTGGTGTATGCCTCAGTTCTGCCCATGATCCTCGTGCGGGCTATTCAGGCCAACATTGAGATGGTTGGAGCATTGCTGGCCGCCAAGATCGGCACTGTGACTACCGCAACTGTTGCAGGTGAAGGTGTATCCACAGTTTATACCGGCTATTCCAGCATCCTTGGCGACTTCATCTCCTATGCCAGATACAATACGGCGACAGGTGCTGCTATGAGTGGATCGTCGCCTCAGCCGATAGCAGGCTTGATGTACTATCTCTCGCCTATTCACGGCCCTAGCGACTGGATACCGAGCATGGTAACATCATCTACCGCAGGGATGGCAGAGCTTGGCTTCTCGCCGATAGCTGTCTGGCAGATCGTCCTTCATGTCCTGACAGACTCGGCATTCTTGATCTTCGGCGGCATCCTCTTTGCCATCTTCTGGATCGAGACCACTGGCATGGGTCCCAAGAGCGTTGCGGCCAAGATACATAACTCCGGCCTGCAGGTTCCCGGCTACCGAAGAAATCCGGCTTCCATCGAAAGGCTGATGGAGCGCTATATCCCCAAGGTGACTGTGATTGGCGGTGTGATCATCGGTGTGCTCACATTAATCGCCAGCCTCCTGGGCACCTTAGGCGGCGCCGGCGGCACGGGATTGCTCCTCGCTGTAAGCATTGTCTACCGGCTCTATGAGCAGATAGCAAGCGAGCAGATTCAGGAGATGTACCCCATGATGCAGAAGTTCTTCGGAGCATCCGCATGAATGCAAAGCTGACAGAGTCTCTGGACAAGGCCGCTCTAGCTGTGGGCTTTGTCCTCTTTTTTGGGATAATGATCAGCTCTGAACTTAGAGACTCTCTTGGAGTGCTCACCGGCCATCTGATCGGCTGGCTTCCTGATATTCTTCCCTTCCATGTTGTGCTCTTCATCCTGGCTGCCGTCACTGGCCTGTATGCCAGCCTCATTCAGAAGTACACCATGGACTGGGATTTTTTGAGGGCCCAGCAGGAGAAGATGAAGAAGCTGCAGCGGAACATGAAAGAGGCTCAGCTATCCGGGGACCAGTCCAGGATCCAGGCCGCTCAAACTGAGCAGATGAAGATGGTCTCGGATCAGGGCAAGATGATGCAGATGCAGTTCAAGCCCATGCTCTACATAGGACTCATATCCATACCTCTCTTCATGTGGGCTTATCTTTACATTGGCGGCCACCCGAACCTGGCCATGAACTTCCCGTTCTGGGGAGAGCATGCCATCAATACCACTGTCTTGGGTCCGATCCTCTACTGGTTCTATTGGTACTTCGTCTGTTCTCTGCCTGTATCGCAGATCATCAGAAAGGCTCTGGACATTGGGAGCATGAGCTAGGATGATAATCACCATCAGCGGTGCCCCGGGAACGGGCACCTCAACTCTGGCTCGCTCTTTATCTGCCGAGCTGAAATTGCGCTGGGTTAACTCTGGAGATCTCTTTCGAAAAATTGCTGCCGAGAAGAATATCTCAGTCAAGGACATGAATCGGCTTGCTGAGAAAGGCCCAGAGGTCGATTATCTTATCGATGACGCCCAGAAATCCATGGCTAAAGAGGCTGGCGGCATCTTTGAGGGCCGCCTATCCGGGCATCTTTTGCCAGCTGACCTGAAGGTTCTCCTCAAGACGGAAATGCGCTGCAGAGCTGAGAGGATAGCCAAGCGAGAGTCAAAGCTGGCTGAGGACGCCATGCAAGAGACGCGCATTCGCGAGGAGAGCGAGGCCCGGCGGTACAAGATGTACTACAACATTGATATCAGCGACTTTTCTGTTTATGATCTGGTAGTTGATACCGGAAAGTTCGATGAGGCAGGGACGCTTGCCATAGTTCTCGCGGCAGTGAGGGCCCGCTCGTGTCTGTGATCCATCGCGCCGAAGATCGGGGCGAAAAGAGGCCTGAGAAGAGGCCCGATCGAGGTCGGCCAAGTGTCCCGTCTGTCTCATATCCTCAGATTCTTCCTTCGGACCGGGTGAGGTCCACTCTCATTAAAAGAAGTGGCCGGACCAATCCCGCCTATGGAATGCCGCCAGAAAAGAGAAGCCTTGAGAAGCATATGACCTTGGGGGCCATCAACCTTGACAAGACCTCCGGTCCCACAAGCCACGAGGTCGCAGCCTGGGTCAAACGAATTCTGGAGGTTGAGAAAGCCGGGCACAGCGGCACTCTCGATCCAAAGGTAACAGGCATTCTGCCGGTTTTGCTAGGTGATGCCACAAGGATCATGGATGTGCTCCTCCTTGCCGGCAAAGAGTACATCTGCCTCATGCATGTGCATAAGCCTGTGCCCAAAAAGCGAATCCTTGAGGTCTGTCGGGAGTTCATGGGGCCGATTCTCCAAAAGCCGCCCCTGAAGTCGTCGGTGGTAAAAGAGCTGCGCACGCGCACCATTTATTATCTTGATGTTCTTGAGATTGAGGAGCAGTATGTGCTCATGCGAGTGGGCTGCCAGGCCGGGACCTACATCAGGAAGCTATGCTTTGATATCGGTCTAGCTCTGGGGACGGGCGCAAACATGGAGGAGCTGCGCCGCACGCGCGCGGGGCCTTTCCGGGAGGACAAGACTCTCGTAACGCTTCATCAGCTATCTGATGCAGTGGCGGCCCTGAAGGAGCGTGGGGACGAAAGCCAGTTGCGTCGGTGCATTCAGCCTGTCGAGGTTGCTCTAGCTCATCTGCCCAGGTTGGTCATAGCCGACAATGCAGTGGACGCAGTCTGTCATGGCGCGCCGTTGGCCGCGCCAGGATTGATCTCCTTAGAGACAGATATAAATAAGGGCGATGCTGTTGCCTTCTTTACTCTGAAAGGAGAGGCAGTGGCCGTTGGTCAGGCAGATATGGACAGTCCTGAAATGCTTGCCAGCAGGACGGGCATTGTGGCTCGGACCGAAAGGGTAATAATGGGGCCGGGCACCTATCCCAAGGCGTGGAAGCTCGCCGAAAGGGATGCTTCCGTGGCAGCGGCAAACTCTGTCAAACGCTGAAATAAAGAACAATCGTGCCGAGGTCGTCTAGCGGTAGGGCGCCAGCCTGGAGTGATCAAATCCCTGATAGCTGGTGACTCGCAAGGGTCTCGTGAGTTCGAATCTCACCCTCGGCGCTTTCTCACCGCTGAATAACAACACTCTTTTTCCGAATTTTATATTTTGCCTAGAAGGTGCTTTTTAAGGATTCTTGAGTCGTATCCCGAATAAAAAAATAGATCTAGCGGAAGCTCTTCTGATTGATCTCTCCATTTTGGATCTCCAGGTACTTGTACTCAGTACATGGTTTTTTATTCCATGAGCCGGTGTTTATGGCTCCATTGATCACCTGTGGGAATGGCATATGGGTATGGCCGAAGACTAAAGTCTCATCCTTATCCATTCCCAGGTAAAAGGACCTGGCCCGAGAAATGGCGATCTCATCTACAAGAGGACGGGCATTTTTCAATCGGCTCTCCGGGGTTTTAAACATCGAATCCAAGGCTCCTTTGATATTTTCAGGCAACCTCTTCAGTCCCTCTAAAGCGGCTTGAGACTTTTCATAAGACGCCCAGAGCTTATCCGCAGCGTTTCCGGTATCGTCTCCGGCCAGACAGAGGCCTTCCGCGAAGGTCTCGTAAGCGGACATAGACTTATAATAGGGATTGGCCAGGACCTCAAGCTGATAGCCATGAATAAAGAAGAATCTTTTCCCGCCCTCTGTCAAATGCAGCTCTCGGACCACATCGAAGGGATAATTCTCCTTTAAGATTTTGCTCATATTCAGAATATGGAAATCGTGATTTCCGGCCAGATAATGGATCTTGATCTTATCCTTCATCTCCATCAGCCTGATGATCACAGGTTCGCTTTCCATCATGGCTTTGACAAAATCCCGCCGCCACAGATCGATGATATCGCCAAGAAGGACGAGATCCCCCCCATTCGCCAACTGGTGGGTTGAGATATAGTCCAGAAAATCTAGGAACTTGGCGTCATCATTTTTGGTCTGTTCATCATCTTTCTCCGCAAGATGCACATCAGATACAACTATTATCATAACAATAAATTTGAACTGCAGCTATTTAAATTTACCTTATGATATATGTACGCTGGCTTATTCTCTTTCGAATCATTGACAAGCTCATCCTGGTTATCTCGGTCTATCAGGGCCTGCGATTTGTCTATTCCCAGACCATTTATATAGTTTATATGAATTCTATCTTGAAGCCGAGGTTAGTCGAAATCCTCTGGCAAAAGGGGTGGGTGGTTTGATGATCGAGAAGAGCACATGGGAAGAGTATTTTGATGCGCATGCGCAGGTATACGAGGATAACGTGTTTACAAAGAACACGAATAGCTCGATTCTTGACGTAGGATGCGGGACTGGACGCCATTCTATTGAGCTGGCTAAGCTCGGCTATGTCGTAACGGGGCTGGACCTTTCATCTGAAATGCTCTCTCGAGCAACTGACGCTGCCAGGTCCGCCGGTGTGGATGTGAACTGGGTTCGTTCGGATGCTGCTCAATTCTCACTGCCCGGCCAGTACGATGGCGCGATTTGCCTGTGCGAGGGTGCCTTCGGTCTTCTTGGCCAGAGGGAGATCATGATCGTGGCATCCAAAAGTGCAGAGCTCATATCCAAAGGCTGAGCTGGTGGGAAAGAATGTCAACAGAAGGATATACAATCAGAAGAGCCGCTGAGGATGAAATTGGTCTTCTCATATCCTGGGCGAATGCCGAAGGATGGAATCCCGGCATCTACGATGCTGAGACCTTTTACAGAACGGACCCACATGGATTTTTTGTGGGCTTACTTGATGGAGAACCGGTATCAAGCATATCTGCAGTGGCTTACGGAGACTCATTTGGGTTCCTTGGGTTTTACATAGTCAAGCCGCAGTTCAGAGGTCGGGGATTGGGAATCGCGATCTGGAATGCTGGGATGGAATATCTCGTGGGCAGAAATATTGGGCTGGATGGCGTCCTGGCGCAGCAGAAGCAGTACGAGGGCGATGGTTTCTTTCCTTGCTACAAGAGCGTGCGTCACGAGGGAGTCGGAAC
>Ga0074195_1002253_pt1 | contig 22454 bp, 22 predicted proteins | sample EPASupsiteHSE623_FD_64525 | JGI IMG/M metagenome (GOLD analysis project Ga0074195, IMG submission 64525) | Bioremediated contaminated groundwater from EPA Superfund site, New Mexico - Sample HSE6-23 | ecosystem: Environmental > Aquatic > Deep subsurface > Groundwater > Contaminated ...
CAGATCCAGACCAGTGTCCAGCAAGCCATAATTGCTAAAGTTTCACAAGTATGACATTTTAAAAAAACGCGGCGGTATGTCATTTCTATTAAACTTTGACATTATGTCATAAATTATTGCCAAAACTTTTTTTTGGGTGTAAATTATATGAAGTATGAGTATTCGACAAAAACTTCGATTAAAATTTATAGCGGTTATTTTTCTGGCTTTAGTCTCAGGACTAATTGCTTATCCTGAGGCGGTTTCGAAAATACCGCCGCTTTTTGACTTTTTTTCCAAACCGAAAATCAATTTGGGTTTGGACATTCAAGGCGGGATTCATATGGAATATCAAGCCGATGTTTCTGAAATTGAAAGCGCGAAAATTCCGGAAGCCATGCAGGCAGTGCAAGACGTGGTGGAGCGGCGAGTCAACGCTTTTGGCGTGGCGGAGCCCACCATATATACTACCCGGTCCGGAAACGATCAGCGCCTGATTGTGGAGTTGGCCGGAGTGAAAGATATCGAAGAAGCGAAGAATTTGATCAAGGAAACGCCGTTTTTGGAATTTCGAGAAGAAACAACAATTGGCGCTGAACAGCAAATTCCTGAAGACGTTCTGTCTAGCATGAATGAAGAAGCAAAGAAAAAAGCGGAGGATATTTTGAAACGAGCTTTGGCAGGGGAAGACTTTGCGGCTCTTGCCAGAGAAAACAGTGAAGATCCAGGATCGAAAGACAACGGCGGAGAATATGATTTCATTCCGAGAGGTTCTTTTGTGCCAGAATATGAAGATGTGGTTTTCAATAAAGGCCTTCAGAACGGACAGATTTATCCGGAACTGGTGGAAACAACTTTTGGTTGGCATATCATAAAAAGAATAGAAATTCGAGGTGACGGTGACTCAGCTGAATTCAAAAGCGCGCACATTTTGATTGCCAAAAAAACACAGCCGCAACCGCAAATAGATTTTTCCCCTACCGGACTTTCAGGAAAAAATTTGGAAAGCGCCTCTGTGGTTTTCCAAAGCCAGGGACTTTCCGAGCCTCAAGTGTCTTTGAAATTTGACGAAGAAGGAACAAAACTTTTTGCAGAAATCACCAAACGAAATGTTGGAAAGAGAGTGGCGATTTATCTGGACAATCAAGTGATCAGCGCTCCAACCGTGCAAAATGAAATTACCAATGGTGAAGCTGTGATTACCGGAAATTTTACTATTGATGAAGCTAATGATTTGGTAAAAAGGTTAAATGAAGGAGCGTTGCCAGTTCCGATTACTTTAGTGTCTCAGCAAAGCGTGGAAGCTTCTTTGGGGCAAGCCTCTTTAGAGAAGAGTTTGAAAGCTGGAATCATCGGCCTTGTAGCCGTTTTGGTTTTTATGATTGTTTACTATCGATTGTTAGGATTGATTGCTTCTGCGGCGCTTCTCATTTATGCGGCTCTTATGGTGACAATTTTCAAATTGTCCGGATACACTCCTTGGTCAATCACCCTCACCCTTCCCGGAATTGCCGGATTTATTCTTTCGATTGGCATGGCGGTGGATGCTAATATTTTGATATTTGAGAGGACAAAGGAAGAAGTGAAAAAAGGTCGAACGGTTTTAGGGGCGATTGAAGAAGGGTTCAAGCGAGCGTGGACATCAATTCGAGATGGGAATGTCTCTTCGATAATAACAGCAATTATTTTGATTATTTTTGGAACCGGGTTTGTGAAAGGATTCGCCGTGACGCTGCTCATTGGAGTTTTGCTTTCCATGTTTACCGCCGTGACGATTACGCGTACGATTCTCCGGTTTGTGATGGGAGAATGGGTGGAAAATAAGCTGTGTTTGATTGGAATTAAAAAATAATATGTTAAACATTATTTCTAAAACCAAATATGCCTATGTTTTTTCAGGAGCGCTTACTCTTTTGAGTTTGGTCTTTTTGTCGATTTGGGGTTTGAAATTCGGGATTGATTTCACCGGCGGGACGCTGATGGAAATCAAATTTGCCGAGTCGGTTCCGGCCAATCAGGAAGTGGAAGAAACGCTTCGCGATTTGAATTTAGGGAGCCTTACGCTGCAACCATCAACCAACAATTCTATGCTGGTTCGTTATGCTTCGGAAGATGATGGTGTCAATCAGACCGTGTTCCAAAAGTTGAGCGAAAAATATCCAGGCGCTCAGCAACTTCGGGTGGATTTCATTAACTCGGCTGTTTCCGGAGAACTTAAAAAGAAGTCTTGGTATTCGGTGATTGCGGCGGTGATTGGAATTATGTCCTACATTGCCTGGGCCTTTCGCAAAGTTTCCCGACCGGTCGAATCTTGGAAATATGGAGTTGGCGCGGTGGTTGCTCTTATTCATGACGTGTTGATCACTGTTGGTATGTTCTCAGTTCTCGGAAATTTTTATGGTATTGAAGTAGGGATTCCGTTTGTGGCAGCGCTTCTCACCATTCTTGGTTTTTCCGTTCATGACACGATTGTGGTGTATGACCGGACAAGAGAAAATTTGCTCAAGGGTTCTTCCAAAGAAAAATTTCCCGACGTGGTCAATCGCAGCCTCAATGAAACGTTGGTGCGTTCCATTAACACTTCTCTTACCGTAATCATTACTCTTCTTTCTATCTATATTTTCGGCGGAGAATCAATTAAATATTTTTCTCTGGCGCTCCTGGTCGGCGTGACTTTTGGAACCTATTCCTCAATTTTCATTGCCTCAGCGCTTTTGGTGACAAGCTATAATTTACAAAAATCATAAAACATACAACACGAAACACGAAACAAAAAAGCTAATATTTGTTTCTCTGGTTACATGTTATATGTTTCATGCTACATGAATTATGTGGAATCCATTTAAAAAAAATTCAACTCAAGTTTCAAACGCCACTTCCACGGACGATAAGACGGCTGTAATCAAAAAAAAAGAAGAAGAGAAAAAAGATGAGCCGCAATCGCCTAAGATGAATATGTTGCAGCGGATTGCCATGAAAAAACTAGAGAAGATGAGTCCTGCGGAACAACAAAAAATGATGGCCGAAGCTTTCAATCCCAAGAATCGAGACAAAATGCTCTCTGTAATGGAAGCGATGCGAAAATCTGGACAAATCTCAGAAGAGCAGTATAATATGGCTAAACAGAAGTTGGGTTTATAAATTAAGTCCACAAAACTATTGTTCATTTTCTAATAGAATAGGAGGCTCTTTGATGGTATTTGATCCGTCTTATTGTCGTCATCCGCGCCGTTGCAAATCAGGTCCAGACGTGGATAATGTGATATATGCAGGCTCTCCTGCGCCTGCAAAATCAGCTATATTAAAATGCCAGGACTGCGGAGCTACTCTTCGTTCTAGCAATAAATCTGGCATTTGTGATCCTTGTCTCAAGAAAAGAAGAACGGAATTTTTGGCAAAGTATGAAGACTCAGTGGACGAATAAACTAAAGAAAAGGAGTTGATATGCAACCGGGATCCATTTTTCTTTCTATTGTGATTGTTCCCACAGTCGTTTGCTCGCCAGTTCTTCGGGTGGCAGCGGCATTTGGGATTTTGTATTTTTTTGTGGAATTTTTTCTCACCAAATTGACACCTCGCCATTGAGGATTTGACGAGGATGATATTTCAGGCGGGTGGCCTACTTTGGGTCGGCCGCCTCTTTTTTTTGACTTTTTTGGGCTTTAAACGTAGAATAATATTATGTTAGAGAAAAAAATACAGGAAATCAAAAAACAGGTTTTGGAAGCAGTTGAGAAAATCAGAAATTCTCAAGATCTTTTTGATTTGGAAAAAAAGTTTCTGGGCCGAAAAAGCGAGTTTATCGGAATTTTAAAAGGGCTCAAAAATTTGTCGCCCGAGGAACGAAAAAAAATTGGAGAATTGGCTAACAAAACCAAAAACGAAATCAGTGAAATTATTCTTCAAAAAAAAGATTCGTTAGGCGCTCCTTTGGATTTGGAAAAAGAAAAGTTTGATGTGACTTTGCCGGGACGAAGAAAGGGGAGAGGACACCTCAATCCAATTTCTCTTGTCCGACGCGACATCGAAGACATTTTCACCAGTATGGGATTTGAAATAGCTGACGGACCTGAAATGGAAACCGAGTTCTATAATTTCGACGCCCTCAACATTCCCAAAGATCATCCGGCCCGCGATATGCAAGATACTTTTTGGCTTCGCCAGAAACATGAAACACGAAACACGAAACACGAAACAAAAATGGAAGGGTTGGCGATGAGGAGTCAGACTTCGGCTGGGCAAGTGCGGTATATGCAAACTCACAAACCGCCGCTTAAAATTATTTTGCCGGGGAAATGTTTTCGCAATGAAGCAACGGACTCCACTCACGAACACACCTTCTATCAATTTGAGGCTCTGGTGGTGGGAGAAAAAATTACAGTCGGCAATCTCAAAATGGTAGCAGAACAATTTTTTTCTCAGTTTTTTAAACAAGACATTAAGGTGCGGTTAAGACCCAGCTACTTCCCGTTCACCGAACCAAGTTTTGAATTTGACATTTCCTGCACGGTTTGCGGTGGAAAAGGTTGCAGCGCTTGCAAGCATAACAAATGGTTGGAACTCGGCGGCGCCGGCATGGTCAATCAAAATGTTTTTGTTTCTGCCGGATACAAACGTAACCAATATACCGGCTTTGCCTGGGGATTTGGCTTGGAACGTTTGGCTATGATGAGATATAAAATTGATGATGTGAGACTGTTTCATTCAGGCGATTTGAGATTTATGAGACAATTCTAAAAAAATTATGAAGTATAGTTACAATTGGCTAAAGGAATTATCTGGTACAAAATCATCTCCCGAAAAAGTAGCGGAGCTTTTGACGATGCATTCTTTTGAGATTGAAGGATTGGAGAAAATGGGAGAAGAATTTTCCGGCGTGGTTGTGGGGAAAATTTTGGAAATCAAAAAACATCCGAATGCGGAGCGATTGCAAATCGCAAGCGTAGAGACGCGCCATGGCGCGTCTCTACGCGTGGAAGAATTGCAAATCGTTTGCGGCGCGCCAAATATAGAGATTGGCCAAAAAGTTCCTGTTGCATTAGTTGGCGCGAAATTACCCAACGGTCTTGAAATTAAAGAAGCTGAGATTCGCGGTGAAAAATCTTTTGGCATGCTTTGCGCTTTGGATGAGTTGGGACTGGGAACGGATCACAGCGGAATTTTCATCTTAGATAAAAATGCTAAAGTTGGAGAACCTTTGGCTAAATATTTAGGACTGGAAGACTATCTTCTGGAGATGAAAGTTTTGCCGGATCGGGCGCATGACGCCTTTTCGCACGTCGGAATTGCCAGAGAAATTTCAGTTCTCGAACGAAAAGAATTCGAATATGATTTTGATGGTTTGGTTTTGCCAAAAAATATTTTACATGGCGTAGAGACGCGCCATGGCGCGTCTCTACGCGTGGAAATTAAAGATAAAAATTTATGTAGAAGATATATTGGTGCGGTTATGACTAATATTGAAATCAAAGATTCGCCAGACTGGATGAAGGCGCGGCTTCGAGCTTCTGGAATTCGGGTGATCAACAATGTAGTCGACGCTACTAACTATGTCATGCTGGAACTCGGACAACCGCTTCATGCCTTTGATGCAAATGAAATTATAAATTCAAAAATTAAAAATATTGAAATTGTTGTTCGAAAGGCTAAAAGAGGTGAAAAGATGATGTTGTTGGATGACAAGGATGTCTTACTTACGGAAAATGATTTGCTCATCACTAATGGTGAAACGCCGTTGGCGTTGGCTGGGATAAAAGGCGGAAAAGATTCGGGCATCACTGAAAATACAAAAACCTTGGTTTTGGAAGCGGCTAGTTTTGATGCGACGAATGTTCGCCGCACTCGGACTCGACTGAACATTAAGACCGATTCTTCCGATCGTTATGAAAAAGATTTGGATCCGAATTTGACGGAAAAGGCCATGGTGCGCCTGATTGAGATTTTGGAACACACGGCTAGCGGCGAGTTAGAAGAGATTGTGGATGTTTATCCAAAAAAAGTAAATTCTTGGAAAATTAAACTGGATTTAGATTATGTTAATTCTTTGTTGGGTGAAGTGGTTCCGGAGAAAGAAGTCATTAGAATTCTAAATTCACTTGGCATTATCACGAAACATGAAACCTGCCTACCGGACAGGCAGGCACGCAGCGCGAAACAAAAATACATCAGTTGTATTATTCCTACTTTTCGGATTGATTTGAAAACTCAGGAAGATTTAATTGAAGAAATCGGGCGGATTTGGGGGTATGAGAAAATAGTTCCCGCGCCCCTGGAAGAGAAAATTTTGCCAGCCAAGATCAATGAACAAGCGTTTTTTGAGCGGAAACTTCAAGATGTTTTCATCGGACTGGAATTTTCCGAAGTGTACAATTATTCTTTTTATGGAGAAAAGGACGTTTTGTCATCGGGAGAAAAAACTGAAAATCATTTCGAGTTGGCCAGTCCCATGAATCCGGAGCAAAAATACGTTCGAACCAGTCTTCTTCCTAATCTGCTTAAGAATATCTGCGAAAATCTGAAGCATTTTAAGGAGTTTGGAATTTTTGAAGTCGGACGAACATATACTCTGACCGAAAAAGGAGCAATGCAAGAAAAAAGAATGCTCAGCGCTGCCAAAGTCTTAGAGATGGAAAAAGAAAACGGCGAAACATTTTTGGCGATAAAAGGGGACGTTGAAGATTTGCTAAGCGCCATTGGAGTGTCAGAAGAAATTGTTTTTAGTGCTGCCCAAAAGGTTTCCGGCGTTTGGCACACGTCGCGAACGGCGGAAATTATGCTTGACGGAAAAACGATTGGAGTTGTCGGAGAAATTGATCCGGAAATTTTGGAAAACTACAAGATAGGAAAGCGAGTTGCCATTTTAGAATTTGACGCGACTGTTCTTCGAGAAATTGCGAGTGTCGAGAAAGTCTACCAATCAATCAATCGTTTTCCCACGGTTTCTCGGGACGTTTCTATGATTTTTCCCAAAGATGTTTCTTACGCTGACATATATGGCTTAGTCAAAAAAACGGGTGGTGAACTGATTGAAAACATTGAACTTTTCGATCGCTTCGAAGCCAAAAACAGCTTGGCAATCAGAATTTCCCTGAACGCCAAAACAAGAACTTTGGAAGGAAAAGAAGTTGATGAAGTGATGAATAAAATCATATCAATTTTGGAAAAAGAGTTAAGAATTGAGGTGAGGAAATAAATATGAAAGAAATCTCAAAACAGTATAATTCAAAAGAAGTTGAGGATAAGATATACGCGATGTGGGAGAAAAGTGGATTTTTTAATCCGGACAATTTGAATTTGCCAAAAAATGCCAAACCGTACACGATTGTCCTTCCGCCACCAAACATCACCGACAAACTTCATTTGGGACACGCCTCAATCATTGCCATTGAAGACTTGCTTATCCGATATCATCGAATGAAAGGATTTCGCGCGCTCTATCTTCCAGGAACTGACCATGCTTCAATTGCGACGCAAAACGTGGTGGAGAAAAAGTTGCTCAAAGAACAGGGTCTCACTCGTCATGATCTGGGTAAAGAAAAATTTTTGGAAGAAGTTTGGAAGTTTCTTCGCGTCACGCAGTCAACTATCCTCACTCAGGCTCGCAAAATGGGCGGCTCTTTTGACTGGTCGCGAGAAGCCTTCACTTTGGACGAAAAAAGAAAGAAAGCGGTGACGAAGATGTTTATCGACATGTATCAGGAAGGATTGGTATACCGTGGAAACCGGATAGTCAACTGGTGCCCGAGATGCAAATCGACTTTGGCGGATGACGAGATGGAATACAAAGAACAAACGGCTTTCCTTTATACTTTCAAATATGACGCGAACTTTCCCATTTCAATTTCGACCACTCGTCCGGAAACAAAATTGGGAGACACGGCGGTGGCGGTCAATCCGAAAGACAAGCGTTACAAAAAATATATCGGAAAAACTTTGGAAGCCGATTTTTGCGGGATCAAACTGAAATTAAAAATTATTGCGGACCGAAATGTAGAAATGAATTTTGGCACCGGAGCCTTGGGGGTCACTCCGGCGCACTCCATGGTGGACTGGGAGATGGCGCAGAAAAATGATTTGGAAATTATCAAAGTTATTGATGAAGAAGGAAAAATTCGAGAGGGATTTTCTGAGTTTTCAGGGAAAGTTTCTTTGGAAGCTCGGAAGTTGATTGTTGCCAAGTTGAAAGAATTGAACCTCCTAGAAAAAGAAGAAGAGTTGCAAAACAATTTATCTGTTTGTTATCGTTGCGGCACAACCATTGAACCGATTCCGTCCGATCAATGGTTTTTGTCGGTGGACAAAAAACTCAAAAGGCTTGGCGGAAAATCTTTGAAGGAAAAGGCGCTGGAAGTGGCTAAAACGGGAAAAATCAAATTCATTCCTTTTCGTTTCACAAAACGTTACACTGATTGGATGGCAAATCTTCATGACTGGTGCATTTCTCGGCAGATTTGGTTTGGACATGAATTTCCGGTGTGGTACAGGTCGCGCAACACGCAACACGCAACACGCAACAATAAAGACAAAGTGGAAATTTATGTTGGGGAGAAAGCTCCAAAAGGCAAGGGCTGGAAAAAGGATGCGGATACTTTTGATACTTGGTTTTCTTCGGGGATGTGGACCTTTTCTACTTTGGGTTGGCCGGATAATTATACGAATGGAAAAAAGAGCGGGGACTTGGCTAAGTTTCATCCGACGCAGGTTTTGGAAACGGGATATGAGATCATCACTCTTTGGGTTTCGAGGATGATCATGATGTCTCTTTTTGCCCTGAAAGAAATTCCTTTTGAGAATGTGTACCTTCATGGAATGGTTTTGGATAAATTTGGCAAGAAAATGTCAAAGTCCAAGGGAAATGGAATTGATCCTTTGGATATGATTGAAAAGTTTGGAACAGACGCGGTTCGAATGGCGCTTCTTATCGGTTCCACTCCGGGAAACGATGTTCGGGTTTCCGAAGAAAAAATTGAAAATTATCGAAACTTTGTCACCAAGCTTTGGAATATTTATAGGTATTGCGTTCAGGCGGACAATCAATTTGCATTGGTGGAGAAATTGAACCAAAAAGATTTGAAGTTGCTTTCGGACAAGTGGATTGTAAGCCGGACAATGGAGGTTTCTGATGATGTAACGAGATTTTTGAATGAGTATAAGTTTTCTTTGGCGGGAGAAACATTAGAAAAATTCATTTGGGATGATTTCGCCGATTGGTATGTGGAAATTAACAAGATAGAAAAGAACACCAAGGTTTTGGGTTTTGTTTTTGATAAAATCCTAAAGTTGACTCATCCGTTCACTCCTTTTATAACAGAAAAAATTTATCAGGACTTAACCGAGGGAAAAAGTGTTCTCATGGTTAGCCAGTGGCCAAAAGTTGATAAGAAGTTTACAGATAAAAAGGCTAAAGTTGATTTTGAAAATTTAAGAGACATAATTACTCGAATAAGAAACATTCGGTCGAGTTATCGAATTGAACCGGCGAAAATCATTGATGTTTTCGGAGCCAGGGATTTTGAAAAAGAAATCATTGAAAGATTGGCGCGGGTGAATGTTGTTGTTTCTAAAAAATTTGAAAAAGAAAAAATGATTCAGGTTTCCAACAAGAAACAAAATTTGTATTTGGATATTTCTAATTTGATTGATGTGAAAAAAGAAAAGGAACGGCTTCAAAAGGAAGTGGAAAGTTTGGCCGGGTTGGTTTTGAAAACGGAAAAGATGATTCAAAACCAAAACTATGTCAAAAGTGCTCCGGCCGCGGTGGTCGCATCCACTCGCGAGCGGGTTTTGGAATATAAATCGAAGCTCAAAGCTTCAAAAGAGCTTCTTAACAATTTGAGAAAGATATAGGGAGGGCGAACTATGTACAAGGCTCATAAACGATGGTTTACTGGGGACGGTCCTTTTGCTCATTTGCCAGTGACAATTGGGGGAGTGACACTTCCTTCGGGGTTGGATCCAGTTTTAAGAAGTGTTTTGGAGGTGGAAAAATTCTTGTTGGGGGTGCGGGAATATCAACGAATTGCTGCGTGTTCTAATGGCGGACACGGAGAGGAGGAGTGAAATGATATGGGACGGCCTTTACGACTACTTGAAGAAGTTGGGGGCAAAAAATGAGCAGGCTCTTAGGGATCACCTAATAGCAGCCTGCGAATGTTGTCTGTTTCCTCCGTTACTGAAGGGATTTTTTTGTACGGAGGAGATTTTACAAATCATTGAAGGGGAATGCGATTGTGGAGGGCCACTGTGAAAATTTGTTGGCAAACTCAAGAAGGCTTTGTTTGCATGGAGATTGTTTTCGGGCAAGCATCGCCTCGAAAAAAGAAGCGGCGTAAACATAAGCAGTTTCGAAAACCCACGCCCAATCTCGATACTCTTTTAGCTGGGCTGAGAAGGCGGGCCAGTGGGGATTTCCCGAAAGACTCTTTTACTTATAATGACAGGGGGGTAATCCATGCGCAAAGATCCTGATGCTAAACAGGAAAAAGTTCGGCGGTGGGTAAAAATTCATTCCGGCGAAGAGCCTTTTTCTGGGTACGATCCGATGTTTATTGATTTTTCTATGGATCCGCGGGCTGCTTTAGAGGAGTCCGCGAAGATTATTCTTGATCCAGAAAAAAATACAAAAGGAGGAAAGTCATGAAGCTAAGATTTCGCCGGCTTCCTTTTTGGAGGCTGAAGCGATGGTTTTGGAAATAGCGCATTGCGGCGGGTAGCCATCAGGCTTCCCGCCGCGCTTTACTTTTTGGTTAAAAAATGGTATAATTCAAAGTTGAAATGATTCGTTTTTGTTTTGACCGGAAGACCCGGATGTGCTAGTATTAGAGGCAGGAAAAAGCTCGTTAAAATAACTCAAATTAAGCATAAATCAAGGCAAATTGAATGATCGATCCGACTTTTTGTCGGGTAGGAAAGTCCGGACATTCACTCCGACGCGATTCGGAGAAGAGTAGCGGGTAACGCCCGTCTGGAGCAATCCATGAGGTGCGAACAGAGACGTTTCCACTAGCGATAGTGGAAATATCCTGAGCGATCAGGATAAGTTCTAGTGGTGACATTAGAAGTGAAACGGCTAAATCCTTACTTGAATGCAAGGTCGTGTCCTGTATTTTTAGCTAAATACGGGAAGTGCCGCTTGAGGTTCCGAGTGATCGGGATCCCAGATAAATGATCATTCCAGACAGAATCCGGCTTATAGATTTGCCTTGATTTATGTTTGATTACGAATAATATCCGATTTGAATCGGTTAAACTTTATGAAAAGATCCGAACTTTTTTTTAGCGCAGTGCAAGTGCCGGTGGATTTTTTGATGATACTTCTCGCAGCGCTCACGGCTTTTTCTATCCGGAACATTCCGGAAATTTTGGCGTTGAAACCGAAACTGTATGATTTTCCTTTTGATATCTATCTCAAAATCAACTTAATGATCATTCCGATTTTTCTTTTGATCTATGCTTTTGAGGGGCTTTATGATATTCGGGCTACCCGAAAATTTTGGAAAGAAATGCTTCGAGTTTTTCGGGCCACTTCCATCGGACTCGTGATCATTATCGTAACGATATTTTTGAAACGGGAATGGTTTTCTTCCCGTTTCATCATTCTTTCCGGCTGGGTCTTGGCCACTTCTTATGTGGTTATCGCCAGATATTTTTTGCAAGTGATTCAAAAATGGCTGCTTCGAAGCCGGGGGATCGGGGTGCATCGAGTGCTTCTAATCGGGCGAAATGGCAAAATGGACACAATGGCCAAAATCATCAAACAGAATAAAAATTTGGGATACAAAGTGATTGATCAGATCGACACTGCTCATTTGCATGTAGTGAGAGATATTCGAAAGAAAAAAGGAATCGATGAAATCATTCTGTGCGAACCGTCGGTGACCGATGACGAACAAGAAAAACTCATCGACTATTGCGCTATCAATAATATTACGTATAAATATGTCCCCACTACCATTCAGACTTCCAAGTATGAAATCAAGGTGTTGAGCGGCGAGCCGCTCATTGAGGTGAAAAACACTCCTCTTGATGGTTGGGGAAGAATCGCTAAGCGAGCTTTTGATATGGTGGTTTCTTTTATCGGAATCATTTTGGCTTCTCCTGTCATGCTTGTTACGGCGGCGGCTATAAAATTCAATGATCGCGGACCGGTAATCTACAAAAACGAGCGGATAGGCAGTGACGGAAAAAAATTTTTTGTTTATAAATTCCGCTATATGAAATGCGAACACTGCACGGAGCCGAGCACGCCGGAAGGAAGAAAAGCCATTGAGTTTGAAAAAGAACTGATCAAAAAACAAAGTGTTCGTCAGGGTCCGCTTTACAAAATCAAAGACGACCCGCGAAAAACCAAGGTTGGAAAATTTATTGAAAAATATTCTATCGACGAATTGCCGCAACTATTCAACGTGCTTTTCGGAACAATGAGTTTGGTTGGACCGCGGCCTCATCAAGAACGGGAAGTGGAAAAATATATGGACTATCATAGACGGCTTTTGACCATTAAGCCCGGAGTGACCGGCATGGCGCAAGTTTCGGGAAGGTCGGATCTGGATTTTGAAGACGAATATCGGCTGGATTTATATTACATTGAAAATTGGTCGCTACTTCTTGATATTCTCATCGGTCTTAAAACTTTCGGAGTGCTTTTTAGGAAAAGAAGGAACTAATAACTGGTAGGTATATGCGAGTAGCTTTAGTTCATGATTATTTGGTTCAATGCGGAGGCGCTGAAAGAGTGTTGGAATGTTTTTGCGAGCTTTTTCCCGAAGCGCCAATTTATACATTGGTTTATAACAAAGAATCAATGCATGGAACGTTTGAAAGACGGCGAATTTATACTTCCTTTATTCAGCGATTGCCTTTTGCCAAAAATCGTCACCGGATTTTTCCTCCGCTTATGCCTATTGCCATTGAACAGTTTGATTTTTCTAGTTATGATCTTGTTCTTTCGGATTCATCCAGTTACGCGAAAAGTATCATCACTGGTCCGGAGACGCTTCATATTTGTTATATGCACACTCCCATGCGATATGCGTGGGACGATTGTCACAAGTATACGGAGGATTTTTATTTTCCGCGTTTTGTGAAAAAACTGGTGCCGTTTTTCATGAATTTTATCCGAATTTGGGATCGAGTCAGTGCTGATCGACCGGACAGAATCATCGCTAATTCCAATTTTGTTGCCAAAAGAATCAAAAAATATTATAAAAGAAATGCGGTGGTTGTTCATCCGCCGCTCAATGTTTCTGCTTTTAAGCCCAAAAGAGAAAGGGGCGATTATTTTTTGATGGTGGGAAGGCTTATCGCTTACAAGCGTTTTGACATTGCTATTCGCGCTTTTGGCAAGTTGAAGTTGCCGCTCAAAATCATCGGACGGGGGCCGGAGATGAAAAAGCTGAAAAAAATTGCTGGTCCTAATGTGGAATTTTTAGGACGTGTTCCGGATGAAAAGTTGGCGGAATATTATGCCGGATGCCGGGCTTTCATTTTCCCTCAGGAAGAGGATTTTGGAATCGTTGCCGTGGAAGCGATGGCTTCCGGCCGTCCGATAATCGCTTTTTTAGGCGGTGATATCCCCGAGCATGTTGAGGAAGGGAAAACCGGACTATTTTTTGAACGGCAGACACAGGAAGACATCGTTCGGGCAGTTGAAAAGTTCAAGGATGATGATTTTGATTCAGAATATATCAGAAATAGCGTTTTGAAATTTGATCGGGAAATGTTTAAGCAAAAAATTAAAAAATATATAGAAGAAGAATATAAGAAATTCAAAAATAGCGATCTGGAAATGTACAAATCTTAATGCAAATTTATGGAACTCAAAGAGTATCTAAAAATAATCAAGAAAGATTTTAAAATATTTTTAGCAGTGATATCTGCAGTTTTTGTTGTGGTGTTTTCTTATTTTCTGTTCCGCCCCAACATTTATGACACCTCCATTACGATGAACATCACTCGAATTGGTTCTCAACAGTCGTTGGATTATCAATATGACAATTTTTATCGCTTGCAAGCGGATGAGAAATTTGCGGAGACGATTGTGGAATGGCTCAAAAGTCCGCGAATTGTGGCGGATACGTTTGAACGATCCGACGTGAAAGAGAAAGGATATTCTCAAGATGATTTTTTCCAGTCATTGCGCGGAGAAAAGCGGTCGTCGCAGGTTATTTTCATAAGTTTTTCTTCGCCAACAGAAAACTCGGCCCAGAAGTTGTCTTTATCGATAAAAAACCTTCTTTCTGAAACAACCGAAAATTTGAATAAAGATCAAAAAGAGGATACCTGGTTTGGCTTAGTGGGCGAAGAACCGGTAGTTGCCAAGCGAAGGTATAATTATCCGATTATTTTTTTGGCGGCGCTGATGGGAGGAGTGTTTTTGGGATTTTGGATTGTGATGCTGAGGCACTATTTGAGATAATAGCTAGAACTATAGTTTAAGATCAACATATATGCGAATAGGAATTGATGTTCGTTGCCTTTCGGAGGGAAGACGGACCGGAGTGGAGGAATATGCCACCAACATTTTAGAAAATTTGTTTCAGATGGACTCAGTCAACGAGTACATTCTTTTTTTTAATTCCTGGAAAAAAACGAAAGTTGATTTTTCAAATTTTACTCGATATAGCAACGTGACATTGAAAAAGTTTTCCTATCCCAACAAGTTTCTCAATTTTTTGTTTTGGTACTTGCAATGGCCCAAAGTTGATCAGCTGCTTGGCGGCGTAGACATTGTTTTCTTCCCCAATATCATTTTTGGAAGTGTGAGCAGAAAAGCCAAATTTATAACCACTATTCATGATTTGTCTTTTGAAAGGTACCCGGAATATTTTTCTTGGAAGAGGCGCTTGTGGCACGTTTTTGTTAATCCGGGAAAAATATGCCGCCGGGCGGACGCGGTTATCGCTGTTTCCGATTCAACCAAAACGGACATAGTAAATTTATACAAAATTTCTCCAAAAAAAATACACCCTATTCATAGCGCTGTTTCTGATAAGTTCAGAAAAGTTGATCGAAATGATGTTAACTTGATTCGAGTCAAAGAAAAATATGCCCTGCCATTTAAGTTCATCTTATTTTTGGGAACTATCGAACCAAGAAAAAACATTGGAGCGCTTGTCCGCGCTTATGGTGAATTGAAAAAATGGGCGAAGGAAGAAAATATTGAAGAGGTTGATAGATATAAGTTAGTAATCGCTGGAGAAAAAGGTTGGCTTAGTGAAAAAATATTTTCCGAAATAGAAAATTCTAAATTTAAAGATCAGATTCAGGTTATCAATTATGTTGATGATGGCGACAAGGAGTATGTGTATAACTTGGCTTCGCTTTTTGTTTATCCATCTTTTTTTGAAGGGTTTGGTTTTCCGCCGCTAGAAGCTATGAAATGCGGTGTTCCGGTGATTTCTTCCAACAATTCTTCGATTCCGGAAGTGGTCGGTTCAGCCGGGGTTCTCATTGATCCGGATCGGTCAGAAGAGATATTCCAGTCTATGAAAATGATCTTGGAGGATGGAAAAATGCGAGAAAATTTGATGAAGGAAGGTTTTCAAAAATCAATGGAATTTGATTGGAAAAAAACGGCCAGGGCAGTTTTGGATGTTTTTAATGTGGTATAATTAAACTATGCGAATTGGCATTGACGCCAGGTTTTTTGGACCGATTGGAAAAGGCCTGGGGCGTTATACTCAAAAACTAATAGAAAACTTGGAAAAAATAGATCAGGAAAATGACTATTATGTTTTTTTGCGTCGGGAAAATTTTGATGAATATACGCCCAAAAACAAAAATTTCAAGAAAATTTTAGCTGATTTTGAATGGTATACTTTTGAAGAACAATTTTTTTTCCCGCGGCTTATTCATAAATATAAGTTGGACCTGGTACATTTTCCTCATTTCAATGTGCCTATTTTTTATCCGGGGAAATTTGTGGTGACTATTCACGATCTCATTCTCTTTCATTTTCCAACCGTCCGGAATTCTACCCTTCATCCGTTTTGGTATAAGATAAAATATTGGGCGTATAAGATAGCGATCAAAAACGCTATTTATCGATCAAATCGGGTCATTACCGTATCAAAATTTTCTAAACGGGATATCCTGAAAAATTTCCCCAGAATTCCTGAAGAAAAAATTTTGGTTACCTATGAAGCGTGCGATGATTATTGTCTTAGGAGCCCGGGAAAGGATGAGGAAATTCTGTTACGGTATGGTATAATAGAGCCATACGTTATTTATGTCGGGAATGCTTATCCGCATAAAAATTTGGAACGTTTGGTGTTGGCTTTTGAAAGGATAAGAAAGGCGAAAAGCGATTTGCGATTGGTTCTTGTCGGAAAAGAAGACTATTTTTACAAAAGGATAAAGGCGGTTGTTGAAAAGGAAAAAGTGAAGAATGTTATTTTTGCTGATTACGTTCCGGATCATGATCTGGACATCTTATTCCAACATGCTGCCGCATTTGTTTTGCCTTCTCTTTATGAGGGATTCGGCCTTCCGCCGCTGGAAGCAATGGCCAAGGGTGTGCCCGTTGTTTGTTCCGATCATGCTTGTCTTCGGGAAGTTTTGGGTGATAGCGCTCATTATTTTGACGGAAAAAATGTTTTTGATATGAAGAACAAGATTACAACTGTTTTGGAAGATGCAACGTTGCGGGAAGATTTGATAAAAAAAGGGCATGCCAGGATAGGGCTTTTTAGTTGGAAGTCTATGGCGCAAAAAACTCTGGCGATTTATCAACATAGAGTTTATGACACAAGAAAAACAAAAAATTAGAAAAAATATTGATTATAAGATGTTTGATATCAAACCGTCCGCTCAGACAAGGGGGGGGGATGTTGAAAAAAACATAAAGCTAAGAAAAGTCGTACGCGTTTTGCAGAAAGAACCTTCCCTCAAGGTAAGGCCGGGAAGGGAGAGGCATTTGGTTTTTGATGTTAGGGAGCCCAACGAAATTGATTTGGAAAAACGGAGATTCAATCGTTATGTTTTCCGAGAAAGAGAACAAAAAGAGAGGGAAAGGCTGGAAAAACTGAAGAATGTCGATCTTCCGGTGTTTGTTTTGGATGAAGAGTTGGGGGAACCTTTCAATGTTGATGTCGATGTTAGTGTCAAGAAAAATCCTAAAAAGAGTTGCTCCGAAAAAGAGAAGAAAAAAATCTCTCTCTTTCCGATCAAAAAAACTTTGGTTTCATTTTCTTTTTCCGCTTTAGTGGTGTTTTTGGTTGTTTCGCAATTGGGTTTCATAAACTTTGCTTTTAGCTTGAAAAATTCAGCTCTTTCCGGCGGACAAAAAGCTTTTGCCAACTTGGCCGAAGCGAAAGAAGGCATCAAAGAAAAAGATTTTCAAAAATCTTCTTATGAATTCCAGGAAGCGTATGACAGGTTCAGCGAAATTTCGAACGATATGGAAAAATTTAATTCAGTCATTATTGAAACGTCGCGCTTCATGCCGTATCTTAGCAAACTTTCTTCCGGTTCTGCTCTGGCAAAATCAGGGAAGAATGTTTCTAAAATTGGCGTTGTGGCAACTGAGATGCTTTCAGAATTGGAAGCATTGAAAGATTCGGCAAAAGCAGAGCAACAGATTTCTCTTCTGGCTGTTTTTGAAAATTCGGATAGAAAAATAAAAGAGATTGCTGTTCTTCTTCAGGAAACGGAAAATGAATTGGCCAAAGTGAACTTGGATGATGTTCCGGCGGATCAGCGCGAAAGATTTTCCGAAATGAGGAGCAAACTACCGGAGATTAATGTTTTTTTGGACGGGTTTATCAAAGAAGGAAAAATATTCACCGATGTTTTGGGAGGGAACGGTCCGAGGAAATATCTTTTCTTGTTCCAGAACAATCAGGAAATGCGGCCAACCGGAGGATTTGTTGGCAGCTATGGAGTTTTAGAAATTTCCAACGGACACGTGCGGAATTTTTTTATCGACGGAATTTTCAACCCGGACGGGCAACTTCGGGAAAAAGTGGTACCTCCTGCTCCCATCCAAAAAATCAGCGCGGCTTGGAGTTTGCATGACAGCAATTGGTTCCCTGATTTTCCCGTTTCGGCGGAGAAAGCTTGTTGGTTTTACGAAAAAACCGGCGGTCCGACAGTGGATGGTGTCATCACTATGACGCCGACAGTGATGCAGAAATTATTGGAGATTACCGGTCCGATCGATATGCCTGATTACGGAGTTACTATTGATAAAGATAATTTCGTGGAAAAAGTTCAGTATGAAGTCGAAGTGGATTATGACAAGGAAGAGAATCGGCCCAAAAAGATTCTATCTGATTTAGCTCCGCTCATTTTGGACCGGCTGGTCAGTTCCTCCGGATTTTCCAATATAGCGAAAACCCTCGGTGTTTTGGTGGATAGTCTGGATGAAAAACATATTCTCATTTATTCTAAAAACTATGAAATTCAAAAGATCTTGTCGGAAAGAGGCTGGACCGGAGAAGTCTTGGAAACAGGGAAAGATTATCTGAGCGTGATAAACACTAACATTAATGGGTACAAAACCGATGGGGTGGTTGAAGAAAGCATCAATCATCAAGCAGAAATTCAATCGGATGGATCAATCATTGACACAGTAACGATTACCCGGCATCATAATGGAGGCAATAGCTCCTATGAATGGTGGAATAAGGTGAATGCTGACTATATGCGAGTCTATGTTCCAAAAGGCGCGCTACTCTTGTCTGCGGAGGGACACACAAGAGAATTTAATTCGCCCCCATTGGATTATGACGCGCTCAAATTCAAACGTGATCCGCAAGTGCTGATGGAAGAAGCTTCCATCGAAGTGGATGAAAAAACGGGAACTCGGATTTATGAAGACGCGGGTAAAACGGTTTTTGCCAATTGGGCCTATGTCAGTCCGCAGGAAACGGTGACTGTCAAATATACTTATCTTTTGCCGTTTAAATTTGATTTGAATTTCAAAGATGAGTCAATTGAAACCTATTCATTGCTTGTTCAAAAACAGTCAGGAAGTTTGGGCAGCCGGTTGTCGCATAAATTTCAATATCCTAAAGATTTGCGGACAGTTTGGGCTTATCCGGAAGAAAAAGTTGAGAAAATAAACGAATCACCGGAAGGAAAAGAAATTTTACATTTGGAAAATGATTTGGCTAAGGATAGATTTTTTGGAGTAGCGCTAGGGAATCAATAAGATAAAGTGATCTGGTTATTATGATAAAAAAGCTTATCAATATCAATAAAAATAATCTTTTTAATTTGGCTCCGTCAAAGTCGGTGGCGTCAGCGGCTTTTGTAATCACTTTAGCCGGGCTAGTGAGCCGGCTTTTGGGCTTGGTTCGGGATCGCTTTTTGGCTTCTACTTTTGGAGCGGGTGACACCTTGGATGTGTACTATGCGGCTTTTCGCATTCCTGATTTTATCTACAACATTCTCATTTTGGGAGCCTTGTCGGCAGCTTTTATCCCGGTTTTTACAGGTTTAATCAGCAAGGAAGAAGAAGCGGACGCTTGGGAATTGGCGAGCGGTTTGCTCAACTTGGCGATTGTGTTTATTTTGTTTCTTTCTTTCATTTTTTGCATTTTTGCTCCGCAACTGATGTCTATCATCACACCGGGGTTTGAAGGAGAAAAATTGGATCAAGTAGCGCTTTTTACCCGGATTATGTTTCTTAGCCCTTTGTTTTTGGGGATTAGTGGCATATTTGGCGGAATCCTGACCTCTTTTCGAAGGTTTCTGATTTATTCTTTAGCGCCAATTTTTTATAACGTGGGGATTATCATTGGAATTTTGTTTTTTGTGCAGTTTTGGGGAGCGATCGGTTTGGCCTGGGGAGTTGTTTTGGGCGCTTTTCTTCACATGAGCGTTCAATATCCGGCAGCGAAACATTTGGGCTACGCGCATCATTGGCGATTTCGGGGACTGTTTCAGAACAAACACATCCGGGAAGTTTTTACCTTGATGATTCCTCGCAGCTTGGGAATTGCAGTGAGCCAAGTGAATTTGTTTGTGATTACTATTTTTGCTTCTACTTTGGCAGCAGGAAGCTTGGCTATTTTGAGTTTTGCGCAAAATCTTCAAGGGGTGCCACTTGGACTTTTTGGCGCGTCTTTTGCAATTGCAGTTTTTCCCAATTTGTCGGCCTACTTTGCCAAGGACGATCAAGAAAACTTCGTTCATTCTTTTTCAGAAACTCTTCGCCAGATTATGTTTTTTATTATTCCTATCAGTGTTTTTATCATCATTCTTCGGGCGCAAATTGTGCGGGTGGTTTTGGGCGCCGGGCAATTCGACTGGGAAGACACGAAGCTTACCTTCACTTGTCTGGGAATTTTTTCTCTCAGTCTTTTCGCGCAAAGTCTCATTCCGCTTTTGGCGCGGGCTTTTTATGCCATGCATGACACGAAAACTCCCTTTTACATTGCGCTTTTATCGGAAGCGGTGAACATTACGCTTATTCTTTTTTTGATTGGTGAATATCAAATCTTGGGTCTGGCGTATGCTTTTTCCATCACCAGTCTGGTTCAGATGTTCTTTCTGTTTTTTATTTTAAGAACGCGGTTTGACAATTTGGACGACAAGAGAATTGTTAAGTCGGTGGTCAAGATTGCCGTGGCTTCTTTTTTGGCGGGGATTACTTTGCAATTTTTCAAATATGTGGTTTCTCGGCAGGTAGATATGGATACTTTCCTGGGCGTTTTTCTTCAGCTTTCTATTTCGGCTCTTATGGGCATTATTGTTTTTTTGGGAGTATCAGCGCTTCTTCGTTCGGAAGAATTTTTGTATTTTAAAAACTCGCTGACAAAGCGAGTTTTCAGAGCGAAAAAAGTGATTATTGAAGACACGACTGAGGTGAGCGGCATGTAGGAAAAAAGAAAATATCCAAAATTGAACAAAAGGACTGAAATAATATCGTGCAATCAGTAACTAACAAATATCTCGTGCCTGCTTCGGCGGCGATTCGAGATTTTTTTATTTGACAGTAATTTTGAATGGATGTAATATTCTAATATAAATTAGAATAGTTATATTATGGAATTCAAGTGCTGTGCCAAAAAATCGCAAGAGCAAAATAGCGTCAGCCAGACATATTCATTTCTACGCGCCATTGCGGATCCGAACAGGCTTAAAATTCTTTGCATCCTTCAGGGAGGCTCGAAATGCGTGTGCGAGATAGTTCCGGCGGTGGGAATCTCGGACAAACTGGCTTCGCATCATCTCAAACAATTGAAAAACATCGGGCTTTTGACCGAAAAGCGGGAGGGAAATTTTATCCGCTACAGCCTGGACAAAAAAACTATCAAAAAATACAAGAAAATTTTTAATCAAGTAATAAAATAATTTTAAAACATTATGATAATCAAAATTTTGGGCACTGGTTGCCCTAATTGCCAGAAATTGGAAGCCAACACCAAACAGGCTTTAGAGGAACTAAAAATTGAAGCCAAAGTAGAAAAAGTAACTGAAATCCAGGACATTATGAGTTATGGCGTAATGGGAACGCCGGCCTTGGTGGTTGATGAAAAAGTGGAAGTGTCGGGAAGAATTCCAGATGTCTCTGAAATCAAAACCATTCTTTCCAAATAATCTTTAAAAAAACAAAAGCAACTTTATGAAAAAAACAGGCACATATTTATTATACGGGGGTGCTTTGGTTTTCGCCGTCGCCCTTATCTATATAAGCATGAGTCCGGACAAAAAAACGCAGCCAAATACCAATGCAAGTATCCAAGCAAGCACTTCCAAAGCGGCGGAAGTTCAAAAAACCAAGCTGGCGGAGAAAGTTCAGATATATGAATTCCATTCCACCAACCGCTGCTACTCCTGTATAACCATGGGGCAATATATCAAGGCAACGGTCGAAGGATCATTTCAGCCGGAACTTAAGAGCGGGAAACTTGAATTTAGAGAAATAAACGTGGATTTGCCGGAGAACAAAGAAGTAGCGGCCAAATTCCAAGCAGCCGGAACATCTCTGTTTATAAACGCCATTATTGATGGTCAGGACAACATCCAAGAAGAAGCGCAAGCGTGGAGACTTTTAGGAAACCAAAAGTCTTTTTCCGATTATCTGACCAAAAAATTAAGAGGAATGATCGGCGAAACAGTTTCCGCCGGAACTCAAAAAGAGATGGAAAAAATGAATGTCACTTTCTATACTGGCGACGCTTGCCCTGATTGCGATAACATTTTGAAGTATTTCGAGGAGAGTGATGTGAAAAATAAGCTCGCTTTTGAAGAAAAAAATATCAATAAGAACGAAGCGGATGCCGAGCAAATGGCGGAAGATGCAATGCGGTGCAATGTCGACCCCGAATCCTTCGGAGTTCCTTTTCTTTGGGCGGAAGGAAAGTGCTATGTAAACGAAAAAGATATCATTGATTTTTTTAAACAAAAAATAAATAATATTCCAGGTAATCCACCGGTTCTACCGGTGAGACTCGAAAAGGTTTGACCGTTCCTTGAAGAACAAAAAAGACATAGTATATTGAGAAGGTGGCTTGACGAGCATCACC